>Ga0134093_1001001_pt1 | contig 30350 bp, 22 predicted proteins | sample 4_1taG_FD_94452 | JGI IMG/M metagenome (GOLD analysis project Ga0134093, IMG submission 94452) | Switchgrass degrading microbial communities from high solid loading bioreactors in New Hampshire, USA - 4_13_20_68_A1 metaG | ecosystem: Engineered > Bioreactor > Semi-continuous > Anaerobic >...
AACAATAAAGGTATTGTTCTTAGACTACACATTGTCCAATGGATATATTACTAGAGATGGAGACTTTGTGAAGTTAACCTTCAAAGTATCGGGATCATCAGCAATAACAATAAGCAAGGCAACCTTTGGAGATAGCGATATAAAACCTATAAGCACAAAATTGAGTGCAGGTTCAGTATCGACAAATACTGGAGGCTCAACAAATGATTGGGGAAATGTAATTCCTACTCCACAACCGACAACAGCACCTCAAACAGGGTCAGGTAATTTCTCTGTTAAGTACAGCCAGAACTCATGGGGTACAGGTGCTACAGTAAGTATTGAAATTACGAATAACGGATCTACAGCAGTTAACGGATGGACTTTAAGCTTCAATTATGCTGGAGATCAAAAAATAACAAATGCTTGGAATTGTACATATACCCAAAGCGGTAATGCTGTTACAATTACAAATGCAAATTATAATGGAACAATACCTCCGGGAGGTTCTGTAACAATTGGTTTCAATATTTCCTATACAGGAAATAATATTGAGCCTACCAACTTTACTGTAAAATAAAATAGTAAAGTGAATGAAAAATAACAACTAATAATAAAAATTGGGAAAGCGAAAGCTTTCCCAATTTTTTAGGTTCTATAGTAAACGTTGGGGTGGTTAAAAGCTGCCCCAATATTTTTTGAAAAAATAGAGCATAGAGTTAAAATCTCTTGTAGAATGAAATCGCGACATAACATTCGAAAGGAGATTTAACTTATGCCCTATCCTAATTATACTGAAGAATTACTCGGATAGAAAGATGTTTTTGCTAAATCAGTAGAAAGGAAAAAAATCGAAGGGTTCTAAGACTCTGAAATTGCATTTTCAAGTCGATAAGCATAGAAATAGGGGATAAAAGTTTTTGTACATTAATTAACAAATTCAGAAGGATAACTCAAGTTACTGTTTAGCAATTCCAAAATTCTCTGGAATACCTTTGCGTTATTCAAAATACCTTTATGATTCGGTGCATTCAATAGATTACCGCTCAAGATGCTATCCATTGTGAAATTGTTCTCACCGATATTGAACATTTCGGTGTTTATTTTCCATTCTTCGAGGCTCGAGCTCTCTTCGGTTACCACTTCATCATATTGACTTGCTATATTGGCCACTTGTATGGAAGTATTAAGTCCTTTATTTATCGAAGATTCGAAAAAATTTGTAAACAAATCACTGTCGGGGGCAAGGTCCCGAACAGATTTATCATTATAGAAAGTTTGGCCGAGAGTTGCAATGTATGAACCCTTGTGAGGCACTGATGTGAAAATAATTTTATTAACATCTTCATTTTTAAGGTAATTTTCACTGGTAGTATAGTATCTTGCCACCAGACCTCCCAGGCTGTGAGTAATCAATGTAAATTTATTAACCAAAATTCCTTTGTTCATATATTCCTGCTTCTTTTGCAGCAAGTAACTTTCAAGCACCTTGGCACCTTCTGCAACACCTGCTTTTGTATCATAATCCATAATACTGCAGTCAAAGTTGTTCTGTGTCAGGAATTCGTTGAGGTTAGCATAAACATCTGCAGACTCCTGGAAGCCGTAAATCATTACAATAGGAGTTGATATAAGTTTAATCTCTATGGAAGAAGATTTGGTAGAATCCTTTATCTGAGCCGTTATCTTGACCGAGGGTTGGGAGTTTTTATTCTTCAATTCATAGAAGTTTGGGGGAGAATAGGAAAAAATAAATTCTCCAAGAGTATTTGTGGTACCTTTTTGTGAAGAAAGTTCACCAATACCGTTTTCGATAAAAACTTTAACGGGAGTATTTTTCATTGGCTTGCCCTCAGAAGTTTTTACATTTGCCCTTAAAAAAATTCTGTTGGAAGATTCGGCACAAATAGTGTGTATAGGAGTATTTACAACGGATACATTTATGGACAAACCCTCTTTGTTATAGAAGTAATAATAGAGGCTGTCGGTAATAGGTTTGAAGAAAAAAAGTAAAAACAGAACAAAAGTAAAGAATAATGAGGTAAGAACAATTTTGAGATTATTTTGCATAAAACTCCGCCCTTTATTATCTTAATATATAGTATTTAAAATGAATTAGACATATATGCTCTTTTGAATTAATTATAGAATATGTTTTTAAAACTATGCATGGATAAATATGTTTGTAACCGAAAGTTTTTGATTATAAATGAAACAGTTTACACAATATAATTATATCATTTTTTAAAATACAAATAATCAGTATTAATATAAATTTAAAATAACAATTTTATACTTACAAGGAGTTTACTAATTTTATTAACATTATATTCAGCGTTTATCAAAATAATAAGTGAAGATACTATTATTGAATTCTAATTAAGGGGATGATAATATGAAGGTTAGGGAGAAGATGACAAAAAATGTCGGATATGTAAATCCTTCAAATACAGTAGTAGAAGCAGCTCAGGTTATGCAAAAACTGAATGTGGGATCTGTACCGGTATTTGACCAGAATAAAGTGGTTGGAGTTGTTACCGATAGAGACATAGTTGTAAGAAATGTTGCCCATGGAAAGATTCCTCAAGAAACAAAAGTTCAAGATGTTATGACCAGCCAGGTAACCACAGTAACTCCCGATATGGATGTTGAGGAAGTTTCAAAAATTATGGCTCAACAACAAATAAGAAGGGTACCGGTTGTTGAAAACAATCAGCTGGTAGGGATACTGTCATTAGGTGACATTGCAACCGACTACAGATTCGATACTGAAGCTTCGGAAGCACTAACAGAGATTTCCAAGAATAAAAGGTAATGAATAGAATTAGAATAAAATAAAACTATTGCAGCGGAAATGTCGGGTAATACTGGCGATTTCCGCTGCTTTGTTTAATTTTAATAATAAAATCTTACAAACTTTATTGAATACATATCACATAAGAGCAAGTCGTCAGTTTCAGCCTCACGGATTATAATGTAACTGGTACCGACATCCAATAGAGTTCCTTCTCTGTCTACAAACATACTGGTTCCGATTAAAAATTCAACTTTTACTTTTCTACCGATTTGTGTTCTCAAATATCCTTGGGTAAAAGCAGTATTTGATAGAGTTTCAGGAATTATACCGTCACTGACAACCGGTACCTGGGTTGCAGGAGTCGATGGAGTTTGTTGAATAGGCACCGGAGCACTATAGACAGGTCCTGTCGGTACACCTGTGGGCATTTGTGTCGGCTGTACCGTGGGAGTATAAGGCTGTACCGCGGGAGTATAGGGTGAAGATACAGTTCCGGTGCAACTTGAACAGTAAGGTGTAAAACTATTCATTTGAGGTACCGTTAAATTTTTATTATTGGAATAATTTTGCATAGCAGACCTCCCGATTATATTTTCTTTATGATTAAGTTTGAGCATAAAGCGGCGTAGGAGCGTAGAAACAGTGTTGGTTTATCCTTGTTACATAACGTCCTGTGCCTGAAGGCGGAAAAATTTGACTGCAAGTGGGACTGAAAGGATTATAGTACCATAAACATTCTCCGATGCCGGGAAGCTTATTTCCCGACAAAGCCCAGTCGGCCACCTCATAGTGGATTTCATCAGGTGGTGTTGCCCAAATGGTTTGTGGATTTACTTCACCATATACCGTACTCATAACACATGTAAACTGCCTGGGCTGAAATATAACTTTACGAAGGTCACCCTGGCAAACTTTTAAGTACTCCCCGTAGGAAACATGTACTCTGTTCATAACAACGGTTGCAACAGCTCTCATTCCGTCCAAACCTTCGCCACCGGCTTCGCATTTAATTAATCGTGCCAATAGTTCTCTTGTGGAAAAAGACATTATATGTCACCTTTCTTTCAATAAATGCGGTTAGTGTATTATATTAACATAAGATAAAAAGTGCAACCCATTTTACTGAAATTTTAGGATGAAAGAAAAAATTTCATGATATTATAATTTTGAAACTGTTTATAATAAGAAAGAACGCAATTAAAAATATAAGTAGTTTCTACTTATATAATAAGGAGGCATGAACTATGAGCAGACGTGGCGGTATAATGTCCGAAAGTCTTAAAGCTGAAATAGCTAAAGAGTTGGGCGTGTATAATATCGTTAAGAACGAAGGCTGGGGTTCAGTTTCATCGAGGGATTGCGGAAATATTGTTAAAAAAGCCATTGAAATGGCTGAAAGAAATCTCAGCAGCAAATAGTAGTGCCTAAATGCGTGACAAAAGCCGGTAAATCCGGCTTTTTAACTTAGTAGGAAGTCTATTCGGTTTGTTTCAATTCTATTACAATTTCTTTACACTTGATTTCAAGATGTTGACTCACCAAAAAGCCGATGATATAATTAGTTTTGAATTCAAGATAGGTTAAGTGCGCCGGTCTTGAGCAAAATGCAATATAGGTCAGGTTAGACACAAAGGGATAGGGCGTAGCCTGACTTTCAGTATTTAGCCTGCTTCCCAAAAAAACAACAATACAAGGAGGATTTGAGAGTATGAAGAATCTCAAAAAAGTGTTGGCGTCATTAGTTGTAGTTGCTATGATGGCTTCTATGGCTATAATGCCTGCATTTGCTGAAACATTTAATTATCAAGCAGAAGCAGAAAAACTCTATGCAGTTGGTTTGTACAAAGGTATCAGTACAGATCCTAACAACCCAGATTTGGATTTGGCGACTCTTCTCGACAGACAAACTGGTGTTGTAATGCTTCTCAGACTGTTTGGACAAGAAGAAGAAGCAAAATTGCTTTCTGATGAACAAGCAAATTCATTACTTGCTAAATTCTCAGATGCTGGAACAATAGCAGACTGGGCAAAAAGACAAGTAGCATATGCAGTTGAAAAAGGTTTTGTTAAGGGTTATGAAGATTCAACCTTCAGACCAACAGCTGGTTTGAACGGAAAAGCTTATGCTTCATTACTCCTTCAACAATTAGGTTATGATGGAGATTTCGATTACCATCAAGCAGCAATTAAATTGAGCCAAGTTGGTGGATTGACTGCTTCTCAAGCAACAACATTCAACAGCGATGCTCAATTGAACAAAGATGCTTTGGTAGGTATCTCCTATGGAGCATTACAAGCTAAATTTAAAGCTGACGGTAAGAAAGTTATCAAAGCTTTAATCGAAAGCAAATATGTAGACGAAGAAAAAGTTAAGGAAGCTGGAATTCCTTACGCTGATATAGTATCAGTAGCAGAAATTGCTGACGTTACAGTAGATATCGGAGGTACTCCTACACTTCCTGCTACAGTAACAGCAACTTATGACAATGGTACTACAGCAGAAGTAGCAGTTACTTGGCCTACAGTTGATACTTCAGCAGCTGGCGAATTTGAAATTACAGGTACAATAGCTGATACTGACGTAACAGCTAAAGTTAAAGTAATTGTTATGCCTGCAGAATTAAGAGTAGCTGGTTCAACATCCGGTAACAGAAGAGAATTGATTCTTAACTTCAACAGACCTGTTGGCGATGCTGACAAGGCAAAAGATGTAGGAAGCTACAAAGTTAAGAAAAATGAGGTTATAAACGCAGAACTTTCAGAAGACAAAATGACAGTAACATTACTTGTTAAGGATACAATAGCAAACCAATCAGATGTAGAAGTAACTGTTAAGAAAGATGTTGGACTTAAAGAAGATGCAACTGTAACAATTGAAAACGTTAAGGACGTAAGTGCACCTGAAGTTGCATCAGTTGAAGCAATCGGTAACACTTATATAAGAGTGACTTACACTGAGCCTGTACAAACTACTGCTAAAACTGGAAGCAACTATACTATCGACGGTAAATCCTTCGCTGCATCAAAAATTGAAATGGCAAGCAATGAAAAAGTAGTAAACATTACTCTTAAAAATGCATTGTCCGATGGCGAGCATAAATTGGTTGTAAAGAACAAAGTATCTGACTTTGCTGGATTTGCAATTGAAGATAACGAAACAACATTCACTGTTGTTGAAGATAAAGAAGCACCAACTGGAGAAGTTGAAAGTGCAACTCAGACAAAAGTTGTTATAAAATTCAGCGAACCAGTTAAGACTCCGGACGAAGATGATGTTTACACTAATACAAAAGCTGAAATTGAAAAATTGGAGCTCAGCGATGACGGTACAACTTATACAATAACCTTCTCGCTTGACGATCCATTGCCAGCATCAGGCGGTAAAATAACAATTGACAACTTGTCAGACTATAGCGGTAACAAGACTGACTTCGTAGTTACAGTTAAACCTGATTACGATGAAGAAAATCCTGAAATTGTTGGATATGAAATAAAAGATAATCAAACAAAAATCGTAATCGAATTTAGTGAAGATGTATATGATGATAGCGGCGATTATGAACTTCTTAACGCTGACGGTGATGAAGTAGCTATAAGTTCTCCAGAATATGAAAAAGATAAAAAAGGTAATGATATTAAGAATAAGATAGTTATAACAAAATCAGGTGGCGAAGAATTTGCTTCCGGAAAGTATAAATTGACAGTTAAAGGTGTAGAAGATCTTACACCAATGAGAAATCAGTTGGAAAAGACAACCTTAACTATTGAAATTGATGATGAAAAGGCACCTTCAATAGATGCAGTTTACGTAAATAGTACTGACAATATATTATATATAACTTTCAATGAAGATGTTGATGAAGATTCAGTAACTGACCTTGACAACTATACTGTTGATTTAGGTGAAGAACTTGTTGACCTCGATAGTGACAATGTAGATGATATTGAGTTGTTGTCCGATGATAGAACTGTAGCAATAACCTTTGCAGATATCGAAGATGGAATCGTTATTGCTGAAATCAAAAGAATTATAATTGAAAATGTTAAAGACACAGCAGGAAATGAAGCAAAGAGATTAATTGCAACTGATGAAGAAATCGAATCTATAGGTTCAGCACCTTATGTAGATGAAGCAAATGTAACTGGAGAAAATACAATAGTACTCCACCTTGTTGGTAAGATAAACGGAAAGACATTATCTCCTGATGATTTCATCATTAATTATGAAGATGCTAAAGGTGATGTGAAAACTCTTGAACCTTATGACGCTGAATATGATTCAAGTAAGGATGAAATAAAATTATTGTTCAGCAAAGACTTCTCAACAGACGGAAAATATGAAGGTAGTGGACTTGTATTAACTATTCAGGAAGAAAAGAAAATCGATACAACTGATGTATTTAACCAGAAGTTAGAATTAGATGAAGATTCAATAATAGATGATGGAATAGCTGTTGGAATAGCTGTTGGAGATAAGTTCAATCCTTCAATATCTTCTATAGCAAAAGCTACAAAGGTAACTGGCGATGGCGATGATGAAGGTGTTTACGCTGAAATCGAAATATCTGAAGAATTAGACTTAACAGATATTAAAGCAGCAGAAGAAGAAGAAGAAGCTTCTGAAGATTTAAAAGATGCATTAGGATATGATAAAGCTTGGTTGCTTAAAGATTTCATAGCATCACAGTTTACTGTAACAATTGGTAGTGACCGTGTAGACGTAGAAGTATACTATGTTGCAGGTGGCGAAGATAATAAGAATACAAAAGGTGTTGACGAATCTAAGCCAAGACTTGTAGTAGTAGCAAAAGGTGAATACAGTAAGAAATCTATTACAATTGACTTTAACCCGCTACCAAATACTACTAAGAATGCTGGTAAGATCTTATTAGACAGAGAAGGAAATACACTTGGAGCTAAAAAAGGAATGACTAAGACTATAGTAAATAAATAATAAAAAAGTGCATTGACAATGATTTATAAAGACTGGTAGGAGAAACCTCCTGCCAGTTTTTTATAACTATCCATTTTGATTTAAATGAGAGGTGGGAAGCTATGAGGAAAATAAAAAAACTGCTTGCATCTTTAATGGCTATGGCTATGATTTCAGCAATTGCAACAGTGCCTGCTTCAGCAAATACATTTATATATGAGAAAGAAGCTAATGCACTTTACACCCTCGGCTTGTACAAGGGTATCAGTGAAGTGAAGTTTGAACCGGATTTGGGGACAAATTTGGACAGGCAGACGGGAGTTGTAATGCTTCTTAGAATGTTCGGACAGGAGGAGGAGGCAAAAGAGCTTACCTATGAGGAAGCGGATGAAATATTATCGGTATTCAAAGATTCCGGAAATATTGCCAATTGGTCTAAAAGGCAAGTGGCATATGCTGTTGAAAAAGGTTATGTTAAGGGATACGCGGAAGATTCAACTTTCAGACCTACAGCAGGACTTAACGGTAAAGCCTATTGCTCATTGATACTCCAGCAATTGGGCTATGACGGGGATTTCCAGTACAACAAGGCAGCAACCAAATTAAGCGAAGTAGGAGGTCTTACTTCCATACAGGCAAATCTGTTTAACAGTGATACAACTATAAATAAAGATTTCCTGGTCGGAATCTCCTATGGAACATTACAGGCAGTATACAAAGCTGACGGAGAAAAACTTATTAAAAAGCTGGTGGACAAGGGAATTGTTTCGGCGGATAAAGTTAGAGAGGCCGGAATCGAATTTGCCATTATAGTATCGGTAGAATCTATTGACGATATCACCGTTACAGTGGGAGAGACCCCCAAATTACCGTCTTCTGTTGAAGTTGAATACGACGACGGAACAAAAGGTACTGCTAGCGTCAGCTGGCCAAAGGTTGACACATCAGTAGCAGGTGAACAGACAATCTCAGGCACAATAAGCGGCACATCGATTACCGCCAAGGTAAAAATCATTGTTGTTCCCGATAAATTGACTGCAAAAGCAATTTCTTCCGGAAACCTGAAAGAGGTAATAGTTGAATTCAGCAGGGCTGTTGAAAATGAAAATGAGGCGAAAAACAAGAGCAATTATGATGTGGAAGGCAATAGTGTAATAAATGCCGAGCTTTCAAAGGATAAAACTACTGTTACACTACTTCTTAAAAATGCCCTTAAGCAGCAGTCCGACGTAGAAGTTAGAGTTGACAAAAAAGTAGGGCTTGATAAAAATGCTGTATTGCAGATTAAGAATATTAAAGATCTTTCTGTACCTGAGGTTGTTGATGTTACTGCGGTAGGAAACAGTCTTTTAAAGTTGACCTTCAGCGAACCGGTGCAAAATGCTGAAAATGTCTCAAGTTATGCAATTGACGGTAAATCTTTTGCAGCACAGTTGAGTTTATCGGCTAATGAGAAGACGGTTAATATTAAACTTACCAAACGCTTAACTTCCGGTAGCCATAAATTAACCGTTAAAGACAAAATAAGCGACTATGCAGGATATATGGTTGAAGATGATGAAGTAAAATTCACAGTATTAGAAGACGATGAAGCACCTACAGCAAAAGTTATAAGTGCTACACAGACAAAGGTTGTAATAAAATTCAGCGAAGAAATTGAAAATCCTGATATTGATGACGTAAGTACCAGTGTACGGACAAGGATCGAAGACATGGAGTTAGACGAAGATAATAAGACTTTAACAATATACTTTGATGTTGACAATGCTCTGCCGGTAGCAGGATGTAATATTATCATTGAAGATGTAACCGATTATAGCGGAAATTCAACAGATATAAAGCTTAAAGTAATACCAGAGATTGACGATTCAAGTCCGGAATTTGTAGGATATGTTATAAAGAATCAGAAGGAAATTGTATTGGAATTCTCTGAAGAGATACTTTCTAATACTGGAGAATTTAAACTAAAAGATTCTGACGGTGATACTATAGCTTTATCAAAAGCTGAGTATTACAAGGAAAATGGCGAATATGTAAGGACGAAACTGGTTTTAAGAAGAGATGACGGAGAAGAGTTTGAATCGGGAAGTTACGAGTTGACAATAAGCGGTGTAACCGACTTAAGTCCGTTTAAAAATCAAATGGCTAAGGAAACTGTAAAAATAACTGTTGAGGACAAAACTCCTCCGGAAGTTTCAAATGTGTATATCAATACTGATAATAACCAGCTATTTATAAAATTTAGTGAAGATGTGGACAAGGGTTCTGCTACCGATTACTCGAACTATTTCTATTTTGTAGACGGTATTGCCAAAAAGTTGGATAAGAGCTTAATAAAGCTGGAATTACTGAACGATGATCAGACTGTGTGTATTTCATTCCCCTCTGATAAGGATGATTACGAGGACGATGAGATTGTAGATGTAAAGAAAATATCACGTATTCAGATAGAGTCGGTTAAGGACCTTAAGGGGAATAGTATGTCGGTGGCAAGTATTTCCAGTGGTTCCTTTAAAGACACCGGTAGTACTGCACCGCAAATTGTTTCAGCAGTTGTAACCGACACAAACACAATAGTGGTAAAAATTAAAGGTTCAATCGATGCCAGCACTTTAGATCCCGATGACTTTTATATAACAGCGGGTAAGGACAAATCGGGCTATGATATCGTGATAACGGCATGGGATGCAAAATATGATGAAAATAAAAACGAAATAACCTTGACTGTAAATACCGATATCGACACCGATGGAACTTATGATGGAAAAACGATATATTTGGATTTGGAAGATGAGGAGTATATTGACACGGTTAATGTATTCAATCAGAAATTGACAATATCTTCTCGTATTAAAGTGGAGGAAGACTTTAAACCTGTTGCCAAGCTCATAGATGCAGCTTACTATGAAAAAGGGGTTGGTACGGTAGTCTTCATTAGACTTTCGGAAAACTTGAAACTTTCCGATGGGGATAAGCTTAATGAAAACGACTCCTCTCAATTTAGGGTCAAGGTTAACGGTAAAACTGTTGATGCAAAAATATACTACTATGATGCAGAGGCTAAAGATGACAAATATACGGACGAGGATGAGACCTTTGCAAGATTCAAGGTGGTAATAGACGGAAACTATCGAGGAGATAAAGTACAAGTTATATTCTATAGGGCAACTAAAGCTACAATAATAGATGATTCAGGTAATGCCCTTGACGACTTTAGTTTCACAGCAACGGTTGATTAAAAAATGGGTATCGAGCCCTTCGATTTTTAAGGCTTTTGCCTTCTTACGAAAGACTCTAAGTATAAAGCCGGTGGAGAAGAACTCCACCGGTTTCTTTCATTAGAATGTATTTAAAGGAGTATGAGCCAAGGAACTACTTCAATTGATATAAAGCTTGCTATTACCATTATTTTACTTATGCTGCATAGCATTTAAAAATTACTATTTGACGATTGAATTCTAATTATATACAATTAACTATGTTCAATAATATAATCGAAATATAACAGTAATTGGTGAGTTTACTATAATATGGATAGGTGTGGATAAACAGTGGGAGAAGTTAGCTTAAGGCAGATTATAGAGGTTATTGTAAAAGGTAAAAAAACTATATTGATAACAATACTTGTTTGTGTTGTTATAAGTACAATCTTGAGTTTTTTTATTTTGAAACCGGTTTATGAAGCACAAGTAATGCTTAGAATATCCCAGGCCAGCAATGACAATATTGTTAGCAATATAACGGGGGACAGTGCGACTATTGCGAGTTTGTTAAGTGCAATGTCCCAGAGAGATCAAATTTCCATTGAGACGTACAGGGAGCAAATAAAAGCACCTACGATGCTGCAATTCATAAGAAAAGAGATGCATATGGAGCATCTAACTCTTGAGGAAATTGCCGAAAATATAACAGTGGATAACATTAAAAACACAAATCTCATAACAATCAATGTTACCGATGAAAATCCGGAAACTGCCGCTGAAATTGCAAACCGTCTAAGTGAACGTTTTATTGAGTTTATTACAGAAACAAACCAAAAACAGGCGGAGTCTTCCGGGCAGGTATTGAAAGCACAGATGGAAAAAGAGAAAGATCATTTAGACGAAGCATCGAAAAAACTTGAAGATTTTCTGTCTAAACCGAGAGGTCCCTCGGAACTTATGATGGAACTAGAGTCAAAGCTTACTCAGTTGACAGAGTTTAAAACAAAATTGACACAGATTAAAATAGATGAAAATTCTGTAGCTGCATCCCTTGCACAGGGAAAAAAGCTATTGGAAAATACACCGAAAACATTGGTGACAAATGTTAATCTGCTTGATAACGATTTATTGGCCGATGCCATTAGAGATAAAACTGGTCTTAAAACTAATGAAATTGCAAATCTGGAATTGTCAACCGAACAGGTAAATGACATATTTATTTATCTGTCAAACAGGGTAAATGAATTGGAGATTAATTTGACCAATTTGCGGGCACAACGGGAGAATATTGAAAAAAGCATAACAGAATGTCAGAAAGAGATAGAAAAGATTCAAATTGAACAAGCTCAAAAGCAGAGGGAATACGATTTATTGAAGCAAGAACGGGATATTATAAAGCAAACATATGAAGCATACCAGCAAAAGTATAAAGAAGCAGTTATCAAACAGTCAATTGATACCGGAAGAGAGAGTATAATTGTCGTTTCAGAAGCTTTACCGCCAATTGAGCCCATTGCTCCGAAAAAATTACTTATTTTTATTTTATCTATAGTAATCGGTCTATTACTGGGTATTTTAATTACTGCAGTAAAGGAGTATTGGAACAGTTCGGAGTACAGCGTGGCAAATTGATAAATCGATTTAAAAATTTATCCGGTATTTTGTCTTAAAATAGTTGATTAAGCAAGTACTTTAGAGGTGAGCTGCGTGGCAAAGGTTGCTAATAGAAGTAATAATGGTACTAAACCGGAAAGTATCGACTTTTTTACCGTATTAATAGTCTCGGTATTGTCGTTAGTCATGTTTTATACACCTTACCTTCAAGGATTATATTTCGAAAAGGATCAATATCCGACAGAAATTCTTGTACTGGGTGTATTATTGATTTTTTGGATTAAAAGGATTGTTTCAAACCGAAAAGCTTTTATGGAAAGTTTGCTGGAATATGCAGCCTTTAGCTTTTTTATAGTTTATTTCATTTCCCTTTTTGCTGCAGCAAGTTTGAGGGCGGCATTAAGTGAGTGGATGAAATACTGCATGTATTTTTCAGTGTTTTTTATGATGTCGGAAGTTATGAACAGCTATCGCAGAAAAAGGGCGATGTTATGGGTAATGGCAATATCTGCGATGGGTGTTTGTTTGTTGGGAATTGACAGTGCATTAGATAGTAGAACGGTAAATCTGTTGAATGCTCTCTTTAAATTGATAGGTTGCAATTTCAGCTTTTTCGGTCTTTATGTCGACGGTAGGATTCATTCAACATTTCAATATCCCAATACCCTTGCTGCATATCTATTGGTGGTATTTTTTATTGCCACGGTTTTATCGATTACAAGTTCAAGAAAATGGACAAAGGTAGCTGCGGGAATTTGCAGTACGTTCTATGTGGCAACGGGTATATTGACTATAAGTAGAGGGGTTTATCTGCTGTTTCCCTTGGGTCTTTTGCTGTTTATTCTTACCCTGCCTAGAGGTTATAAAGTAAAGGGAGCAATATACAGTATCGGTGCTGCTATATCGGGATTAACAGTGACAGGTTTCTTTTACCTGTTAAAAAACAGTAACTCAATAAATTGCAAGATGCTATTGATATTGGCAATAGCAATATTGTCGGCAGCAGCGATAAATTTGCTGCTGGGATTCACTGGAAAATTCTTTGAGAAATTAAGCGTTAAGGCCTATTTGATAGTTTTTTCCGTTTTTATTGTTTTTGCAGTATCGTTTTTATTGTTTTTGATTAACAGCACATCACCTTTGAATTTCTTTCATAGTACTGAAGAAGAAAACAGTTATTATGTTGTCACAAAAACAATAAACCTAAAGCCTGAGAAGGAGTACAAGCTCTTGTTTGATGCCCGGGCGAATAACGAGCTAAAGGAGCCGTATGCCTTTTTTATTGAAATATATGCAAAGGATGTAAAGGATATAATATCGAAAAAATCAAAAAAGATAGCCGCTTTCTCTAAAGGTGAAACTAACGGTATGGAACAGCATGAAGTGTACTTTAAAGTTCCGGAAAATATGCCTATAGTTGACATTAAGTTTATCAATTACTATAGAGGCACCTTTGTTACATTTGATAATGCCAAAGTTGTCGATGCACAATCGGAAAAAACAATAAAAAAGATTACATTGAAATATAAATATTTCAACAATATTCTTTCCCGTTTTGAGAGTATGACCAGCAATGACAGTTTGATTCAAAGAAGGATTTATTTTAAAGACGGGTTTAAGATGTTTAAAGACAAATGGCTTTTTGGTTCCGGGGGAGGAGCATGGCTGCAAAAATATTTTTATTACCAATCGTATAATTACAAAAGTACACAAGCCCATAATTTTCTTTTGCAAATTGCAACAGATTGCGGTATTGTAGGTGTAATATGTTTTGTTTTGCTGTTGGTAGCGATAGCCGCAGCCTTTTTAAATGAATATCGATATGGAAGCAATAACGGTATTGGGGATAGAGTAATTCAAGGAGCAATATTTACATCAGTAACGGTATTGATTGTGCACTCACTGTTGGATTTCGATCTGTCCTATGCCGGTGTTTCCCTTTTAATGTGGGCATTACTGGCAATGTTTAATGCTAGAGGCAAAGAAGGAAGGAACGAAGAAAGGGTTCAATATCGTCAAAAAGGAATTAAGAAAATAATTGAGCTGTGTTGTAAAACTGTAAGGATTAAACCGATTAATCTCAATCCAATCGTTGGATTGGTTATCAGTATATTTATTTCAGTAATTCCTATAGCTTTTGTAGCTGGGGACATATATTCAAGGAAAGCGGACAGTTTTACCAAACAAGGCGATATCGATACTGCTGCCTCTCTTATGAAAAAAGCTGCAGATATTGATATTTTTAAAGCCGAGTATAAGATTGAATATGCCAAATTGCTTGTTTCAAGGCGGGAGATTACCGAAAGCAAGTTTAATGAGGCAAATACATATATCGCCAATGCAGAAAAGCTGTCGAAATATAACTACGGACTGAGGGCCAAAATTGCCGAGTACTATTTTGGTGTAGGCAATATTGAAAAAGGATTGGAACATCTGGAGGCTTTGGTTTATTTGAGGCCTCTTTCCGTTGATGCTTGGCAGCAAAAAGTAGATGTATACTACAAATTGGTTATGATGAATTTAAATGAAAATAAAAAGGATGAGGCATTGAGATATCTTGACAAGGCAATAGGAGCCATAAATGAAGCCAGGGAAAAGAATAAAAACAATATGGCACCGTTCATATTCAATGCAGGAACAAGTGAAATGCTTGAAAGGCTAAAATATATTGAAGAAAATATAAATAAATCCGGTCAAACGGATGCAGAAAAGATTGTCTTCTTTAGTATTTCGGATATGGATATTGATTCGGACAGTATCCCCGACCAATGGAGTATCGTTAGGGGAGAAAATGTAAAGCTTGGATACAATGGCAGCCGGTTGATGCTAGATGCCGAAAACGGAATTGTTGAATCGAGGAAGCTGAAATTTAGGCCCAATACCAATTACCGCATAACAATAGAATTTGAAAGTTTGGAATTGAATAACGGATTGCAATTTACCGTAAAAGAAATAACGAAAGAACCGCAGTTGTTTAAGCAGGAAAAAAATGTATTATATGCCGAGGTGAGGACACCGCAAGGTCAGGCAGAGTTTGAAAGCACTATAAATATTATTGTTGACGGAAAGATGACCATTTCAAGAATTTTGATTGAGGAAGTTTAGTATCTTATGGATAAAAAAGCTGTGATTGAAACCGAAAGAAAAAGTTTAAGATTTTTGTACTTTATGATTTGTGCCTTTAGCTTATGGGGGGTTCAAATAGGCAAAGTTAATTTGACTTTTTTTCTGGTTTCCCTTGTTGTTTTTAAAATTTTGATATTTGAAAAAAACATATTGAATTTTTCCAAGAACTTTATAATTATAGTGTTGTTTGAGACAGCTGCCGTGTGTTATATGCTGCTAAGTGCCATAATTAACAGCCGTATGGCATTTTTCAATATCGAGGATTTTTTATTTTCCTTTGCAGAGATGGTATTTATATTTTTTACAGCCAATGTGTTAATATTTAAGTTTGGAAAGGACAAACTTGAACCTTCAGACTTATCGACGGTTTCTCTAAATATAGCTTTTTATATTTGCATGTTGCTTTTTGTGCAGTATGTTGTATATCACACAACAAGATATCCTTTGCTAATTGGGGATAAAGAGTTTGTTGTTACCTATGGAAGTCCAAGGTTTTCCGGTATATTTACGGAACCGGCACATTATGCCTTTTTCCAATTGTATCTTTTATCCATTGCATGCTTAACAAAAGATATAGGAAACCGCAAGAAATGCTTTGAAAAAATTAAGAAGATTTCAGTTATATTATCGATTCTTTTAGCCCAAAGTTTATCCGGATATATACTCTTAACCGTTTTCATCATTACAATCATTTTGTCAAGGCTTGACCTGTATTCAAAAATTATTGTTTGGGTGTTATCCTTATTAGGTGGTATTTTATTTATGATATACTATATCGATATCAGTAAAATGCTAATACAATCGAATATCGGTACGTTAAAGAGGATAGGCACTGTAATGATAATATGGGATAGTTCCGACGGTTCGGCAGTTTACAGGTTTTTCAACTTGTGTGAAAGGGTTAAAATGTGTTTTGTAAAGTACAATTTCTTTGGAACCGGTTTGGGAAATGATGTTCAATGGTTAAAAACACTGGGGTTTCAGACGAAGAAATTTATCCATGTGGATGGTTTGTATACTTCGGAAGCTGTCAGTTATTTATTTATTTGTTTCGGTGTCATAGGTGGATTTTTGATGTTGGCAGGTCTTGGATATATGCTTTTTTCTTCAAAAAAAAGAAATACGAATATAAATTTATTGATAAGCATATATTGTTTTTCTCTCATTTTTCAGGGTTACGTTTTATTCCCGTTTAATGCCTTTATTTTAGCGGTGGTTTTGTACTTCGCTTTTATTTATGAAAACGAGACCAATGGGCAAAATTACCGACAAAGATGTCAGATTAAAGATGGAAGAGTCGGGAAGAAAAAGAATAAAAGAAATGAACAGTTGGGAATCGCAAAAACTGATTGATATCTATAACAAATTGTTATAGGAGGATTATGGTCAAGATGAAAAGGGTTTTAGTAACCGGAGCTAACAGTTATATCGGAACATCCCTTAAGAATTGGCTTGAAAAAGAGCCGGAAAATTATATAGTGCATGCCGTTAATATGAGAGACGCTTCGTGGAAAAATGAGGACTTCTCTAAGTATGACACTATTTTTCATGTGGCAGGTATTGCCCATGTGTCATCCAATCCGAAAATGGAGGAACTGTACTATAAAGTAAATAGAGACCTTGCAATTGAAACTGCCCGAAAAGCAAAGCAAGAAGGGGTAAAGCAATTTATTTTTATGAGCAGCATTATCGTTTATGGAGACAGCAGCGGCCGAAAGAAAGTCATTTATAAGGATACTGTGCCTAAACCGAGCAACTTTTATGGAGACAGCAAGCTGCAAGCCGAAGAAGGTATCAAACTTTTGGCTGATGATACGTTTAAAGTTGTTATTCTCAGACCGCCAATGATATATGGCAAGGGCTCCAAAGGAAATTACCCCAAACTGGCCAAGATTGCAAAAACAATACCTGTTTTCCCCGACATCGATAATGAACGCAGCATGCTTCATATAGATAATTTATGCCAATTGATCAAGTTAATAATCGATAATGAGGAATCGGGATTGTTCTTTCCGCAGAATAGGGAATATGTAAATACAAGCCGATTGGTTAGCCTTATTGCTGAGGTTAACGGCAAAAAAGTATGGCTTACAAAAGTGTTCAATCCCATAATTAAATTGTTAGGGCTTAAAATAGGGTTGATTAACAAGGTGTTCGGAAATTTGGTTTACGACCAAAAAATGAGCGAGTATAAAACAGAATATCGAATAAGGGATTTTAAGGAGTCGATAGAGTTGACAGAATTGGAAAAAGTGAACGATGGAGAAAAGGTTGTATCGGAAGATTTGGTTTCAATTATAATGCCTGCGTATAACTGTGAAAAATTCATAGGAAAAGCTATAGATTCGGTTATTGATCAAACTTATAATAATTGGGAAATCATTGTGGTTGACGATTGTTCCACCGATAAAACGGTAGATGTGGTTATGGAGTATATAAAGAAGGAGCCTAGAATAAAGCTCGCCAAATTGGATAAAAACTCCGGTGCCGCTGCAGCCAGAAACAAGGCTATGGAACTTGCCAGCGGCAGGTATATGGCTTTTCTTGACAGTGATGATGTTTGGTTTCCTGAAAAGCTATCAAAGCAAATCGCATTTATGCAAAAAAATAATTGCGGTTTTACATGTACCAGCTATACAAAAATCGATGAGGAGGGAAATTATCTTAACCGTACCATATGGGCACAAAAAAAGCGTGATTACAACGGTGTATTGAAGACCTGTCCGGGTAATTCGACGGTAATCTACGATGCCGGGAAATTGGGGAAGTTTAAAATACCCGATATAAAAAAGAGGAATGATTATGTCCTATGGCTTCAAATTATAAAGAAAGAAAAGTATTTATACGGTTTAGAGGAACCTTTGGGGAGCCATCGTATAAGAAAGGACGGTATATCACGAAATAAAAGAAGTTTGGTGGGATATCACTGGAAAGTTTATCGTGAAATAGAAAAGCTGTCCTTGATAAAATCCGTCTATCTGATAATATATTGGATTTTGGCAACAGTACTTAAATTAAGATAAATAACAGAGAAATGAAGTTAATTTAGGTTCAAAAAACATTTCCTATGTTTAACGGTGGAAAAAATAAAGTATTATTTAGTATAATTAAAATAGGAAGTTAAAAGCAAGATAAAGAAATCTAAAAGTAAGTCAGATTTAGTGCGGATGCACAAAGAGGCGGGAAAATATGAAGAGATTCTTTGATTTGGTGTTTTCTTTCATATTGCTTATATTGTTGTTACCTTTATTTATTGTAATAATGGTGTTAATAAAATGTACGTCCAAGGGACAAGTTATATTCACCCAAAAGAGAATCGGTGCCGACAAGAAGGAATTTAACATTTATAAATTTCGTACCATGTACACTGATGCACCTAAAGATACTCCAACCCATTTACTTGAAAATCCCGAAAAATATATCACTCCTGTGGGCAAAATATTGAGGAAAACGAGTTTGGATGAACTGCCCCAATTACTGAATATTATAAAGGGGGACATGAGTTTTGTTGGGCCGAGGCCTGCACTTTACAGTCAATATGATTTAATCGAGCTTAGAGATAAATACGGTGTGAATAAGTTAAAGCCGGGAATAACCGGTTGGGCACAGGTAAACGGAAGAGATGAGTTGGAGATACCCGTAAAAGTTCAATATGATAGGTATTATTTTGAAAACAGATCCCTATGGTTGGACTTAAAAATTATTGTTATGACTGCATATAATGTGATTTTGGGTAAGGGAGTTGTGGAAGGAAAGCAAATGCATGGCAATGAGCAAACAGGCTGTTCCAAAAATATCTAAAATTTGGCTTTAAAATGTGATACAATAGAATTATGGAATATACTGTAAACTATTGATATAATTGAGGGGAATTTTATGAGACAAAGAATAAGAGCGAATGGCTTGGTTGCAGTTGATATATTGTTGATAAATTTATCGATAATAGCTGCATACTTGTTAAGATTTGATTTCAGTTTTAATAGCATACCGGAGCGGTTCTCCGAGCACATATTAAAACTTGCCGTTTTAGCAACATGCGTTAAAATTATTACCTTCATACTTTTCAGATTGTACAACAGCCTTTGGAAATATGCAGGGATATACGAAATGGGATTGATAGTGGGTGCAGCCTTTGTAAGCAATACAATAATGATATCCTATGTATTTTTGTCACGAACCCCTGTGCCGAGAAGCATATTCCTTATTTGCATGCTCACCGATACATTCCTTATTGCAAGCACCAGGTTTGCATACCGTATATTTAGAAGGGTTGTAAAGGGTGAAATAATACGGATAAAAGATTCAAAGAGAGTGCTCATTTGCGGTGGTGGCGAAGCTGGGGCCATGATTGTAAAGGAGATGAAAATGCACCCGGAACTTAAGAGTAAACCGGTAGCTATAATTGATGATGATATGTTGAAACAGGGGAAAAAAATAAACGGTGTTCCTATTGTAGGTCAGAGGAAGGACATTACAACAATAGTTGAAAAGAAGCAGATTGATGAGATAATAATTGCTATTCCGTCTGCCAGCAATAAAGATATAAATGAAATATTTGCAGAGTGCTCAAAAACGCAATGCAAGGTAAAAATACTGCCATCAGTATCGCAGCTTATTGACGAATCGGTGGTAATGCAGAAGGTTAGGGATGTAAATATAGAGGACTTGCTCGGAAGAGAACCGGTAAATCTTGATGTAAATGAGGTTTCCTCCTACATAAAAGATCAGGTGGTTTTGGTAACCGGTGGAGGAGGTTCAATCGGTTCCGAGCTTTGCAGACAGATTGTGGGATTTGAACCTAAAAAGTTGATTATCTTGGATAATTATGAGAATAATGCCTATGATATTCAGAATGAATTGCTGCACAGAAATCCGGATTTAGATCTCACTGTAGTAATTGCAAATATTAGAGAAAGGCAGAGAATTGAAAGTATTTTTAAAATGTACAAGCCTGACGTGGTTTTCCATGCAGCAGCTCATAAACATGTCCCCCTTATGGAGGCAAATCCTACTGAAGCTATTAAGAATAATGTATTTGGAACTCTCAATGTGGCTGAGTGCTCGGATAAATACGGTACTAAAAGATTTGTACTTATTTCTACAGACAAGGCAGTTAACCCAACCAATATAATGGGTGCTACAAAAAGGATTGCCGAAATGGTTATCCAAGCATTAAACCGCAACAGTAAGACGGAATTTGTCGCAGTTAGATTCGGAAATGTTTTGGGGAGCAATGGAAGTGTAATACCCTTGTTTAAGAAGCAAATTGAGCAGGGTGGACCGGTTACGGTAACACATCCCGAAGTTACAAGATTTTTTATGACCATACCTGAGGCGGTCCAGCTGGTTATACAGGCAGGTGCCATGGCGAAAGACGGAGAGATATTTGTGCTTGACATGGGGCAACCGGTTAAGATAGCCGATCTGGCAAGAAACTTGATAAAGCTGTCAGGATTTGAACCGGACATGGATATTAAGATAGTATATACCGGACTCAGACCGGGAGAAAAGCTTTATGAAGAACTGCTTCTTAATGAGGAAGGTCTAGAAGCAACCAAGAACAATAAGATTTATGTAGCAAAACCCCTTCATACCGACTTGGCACTTTTGAAAAGAGAATTGGAATGCCTTAAAGAATTGATTTTGAAAGACTCGGAAGAGATACCCGAATATATAAAGCTAATTGTACCTACTTATAAGAAAGCTGAAAACGGGAAATGAAACTTGCCCAATTAAAAAGGACATTCCGTAGGGAATGTCCGGAAATTATTGCCATTGTTTCCTATGAGTAAATGCAATTTACCGAAGTCTCCAAACGACATGGGTCCAGCTTTAACTGCTTGTCCTTTTGATAAAACCTGTTATAACGGTCTAAAACTTTGTCTAATCTTCTACTATAATGCAGAACTTCTTCATCTAAAAGATCAAATTCCTTGCTTTCGATCAATTTGTTTAACCTGAGGTGCATTTTTGTTATTAGAGAATACATGGATTCGTTTGACATAACTGCAGCCCCCCTGAACTAGAATTGTTTTATGCAAGAAAGATTATGTAGAAAGAATTATGACAAACTTCTTACTATATTATAACACATTTTGTAATTAAATCAACATAATACATAATATTTTCAATTAGTAGATATTGATGTTTAGTTCCATAAATTAGAGATATTGTCTTAAAATAAATGTTCAAATTTGTAATATAAATGTTATAATATTATATATTGTTTGTAAGAATTACGCTGGTAAATCTGAAAATTTTGTGCAGATAAAATTTCGACTTCCACTATTGCAAGGGGGGGAGATTTGTGAAAGCGAAGATACTGATTGTTGATGATGAAAAGAATATAGTCGATATTTTAAAATTTAATTTGACTAAAGAGGGATTTCAAACAATTGAGGCAAATGACGGTGAACAGGCAATAGAATATGCTTTAAAAGAAAAACCGGATATAATCCTTTTAGACGTTATGCTTCCTAAAATGGATGGCTTTACAGTATGCCGAAAACTGAGACAAACTATATCCACTCCAATTATTATGATAACAGCTAAAGAGGAAGAGGTTGACAAAGTGTTGGGCCTTGAACTGGGTGCTGACGACTATATTACCAAGCCTTTCAGTACAAGAGAATTAATGGCTAGGGTCAAGGCTAACTTGAGAAGGGTTTCAACGGAAAATGCTGCTACAAAAGAGAGTGGAACATTCAGATGTGGGGATTTGGAGATTGACATAGAACGCTATGAAGTAAGAAGAAACAATCAAGTTATAGAACTCACCTTAAGGGAATTTGAACTGCTTAAATTTTTAGCCCTTCAACAAGGTCAGATATTTTCCAGGGAAAGCTTGCTCGAAAAAGTATGGGGCTATGAATATTACGGAGATGTACGTACTGTAGATGTCACTGTAAGAAGGCTTAGGGAGAAGGTAGAGGAAGATCCCAGCAATCCGAATTATATTATGACCAAAAGAGGAGTAGGTTATTACTTTAATAGAATTGACTGAAAATATTTAAATATATTTATGGATAAGTTTGGACGTGGTAATATTTATATGGGCTTAAATGCCCTTAAGTTTTTTACCATAAAGTGTTTTTAGAGGGTGGATATGTTATCAAGAAAGTTTCAATTATTAGGGAGTTTGCAGTGGAGACTTGTTGTTATTTTTGTGCTTGTATCGGTTGCATTAATGACAACGGTAAGTATTTCACTGAACTATTCCATGGAATCCGTATATTATAAGGACTTTAAAAATAGGATTGATAAAGGCTTTGAAAGCTGGGGGATTGGGGATAATCCTTCAGGAACCGAGATAATTACGGATTTAAAAGATAATTACAATGCCATTAGTCTCTTTATGGTAAGAGACTATGTTACTTATGCGGTTATTGACAAGTATACCAACGATATATTGTATTCAAGCGATAACTTGTTTGAAGAAGACAGTGATAAGTTTATTGAAGAGATATTGAATTCAAAAAACTTTTTGTCTGCATTGGCAGGAAAAGACGGTAATGTAGGAAGGGCTATTCACAGCAATGACAGGGTTTTCTTTGATTACGCACGTTCAAAGGGTAATTTCATACTATATTTCAGGTTTTACAAGGACGAATGGGGAGTTGTAATAAACAGTTTTAACAACATTATAAGAAACGCCTTTTTTATTGCAGTCATTTTATCTCTCATTTTCGGATATCTGCTTTCAAAAACCATAACGGTACCCATAGTAAATTTGATGCATAAAGCGAGGAAAATTGCCGAAGGGGATTTTTCCCAGGTGGCTGAAGTAAAATCAGAGGATGAGATAGGCAAGCTTACCAGAACGTTCAACTATATGGCTGAAGAGCTTAAAAAGACGTTGAATGAAATTTCAAAAGAGAAAAATAAGATAGAAACCATCCTAAACTATATGACCGATGGGGTTATAGCTTTTAATATAGATGGGGAAGTTGTTCATGCCAATCCGGCTTCAAAGCTTATGCTGGGTTTGGATGAATTTAATATGAACTTTAATAAGTTCTCCGACAGGTATAATTTAGACATTTCGATAGAAGAGATGCTCTATCTTGAAATTTTCAGTACAAAAGAAGCAATACTGAGTTTTGACGATAAATACATCAAAATTTATTTTGCCCTGTCCACCAACGGGCAAAAGAAAGCTGAAGGTATCATTGCTGTTTTACACAATATAACAGTTCAGCAAAAGCTGGACAATATGAGAAGGGAATTTGTCGCCAATGTATCCCACGAACTTAGAACTCCATTGACATCAATCAAGAGCTACTCGGAGACATTAATGGACGGTGCCATTGAGGATATTGATACGGCATACAAATTCCTAAATGTTATTAACTCTGAAGCGGATAGAATGACAAGATTGGTTAAAGACCTATTGCAGCTTTCCAAGCTGGAAAATGAGCAAATGCAGTGGAATATGCAGATTCTTGAGTTTGACAACCTGGTCAGAAGTTCAATAGAAAAGGTTGAGCTGTCGGCAAAAGAAAAGGGACAAATTTTAGAGTGTTTTTCAATAGGAGACAAACCGCGAGTCTTTGCCGATAGGGATAGAATTGAGCAAGTTTTGCTGAATGTACTCACCAATGCTATTAAATATACTCCTGAAGGGGGTAAAATTACCGTATATGTCGGCAGAATGTATAGCGATGCCTATGTAAAAGTGGTGGATTCCGGTATAGGAATTCCGGAAGAAGACATTAAAAGGGTGTTTGAAAGATTTTATAGAGTTGATAAAGCCCGCTCCCGGGAAATGGGAGGAACCGGACTTGGTCTTTCCATAGCCAAAGAAATAATTGAAGCTCACAAGGGTAGTATTTCAATTGCAAGCCAATTGGGAAAAGGAACGGAAGTTACGGTTAGACTGCCTGTATATCATGAGGGGCAAGATTCAAAGGAAGATGTAATTGAATCTTAAATGTCATGTAACAATTCTGTAATATTTTTAATATATAATATAAAATAATAGTAATATAATATATTAGGCATATGTTGCTTATAAAAAGGGTGATTGTTAATGTATAAAAAATTAATTTACATATTAACCCTGGTTCTGTTGATAACCGGGTTAAGTGTTACAGCTTTTGCGGACGGGATTGAAAATCAGACATTACTAAATAAATATTCCTTTTTGGCTAATAAAAATACCGAAGATACCGAACAGTTTTTGGTTACCATAACTCGACCCGAGGGAGACGAATCAACGTTTAAGAAATCCTATGTAATTTGCGGCAATACAGTTAAGGAAGATATAAGAGTAATGCTTTTGATTTACGACAAGGATGAAGAGAGATACATACCTTTTGCAAATACCGACGGCGATTACATATGGGACATAGGTGCTTCAGGGATATTTATGAAAGAAGTTATTCTTCCGAACAAAGGTGCCAATGATGTGAGAATTATTGCATACAAAAAGAACGAAGCGGATAAGTTGGTAGCAAAAACTAATTTGCAAATAAACAGTTTTAAAGTTTCTGTCTTGGATAATGGCATAAAGGAAGCCATTAAAACAGGTTTTTTGAAGATTACGGATATGCTTAACGGGTTATTTAGATAAAGTAAGAGGTGTCCGATATTAAAGGGATGAGACGGTTTAACTTTGAAAGATTTAAATTGTACATTTTGGCGATGTTGGTTGCTACGAGTTTTATACAGGTAGGAATCCTTTGGAATTATCAAAATGAAGGATTGCCTACTAATTTTTTATGGAATATTTTTGAAAGCAGTATTAGGAAGACTCCCGGTGATGTGAGTGATTATGTCAAGTTGTTTAGAGTTAGTGCCACTGAAGGATATGATGAATCCCATTTTATACTTGACGAAAGTCACGAATATTATGAAAAACTGTGCAATGAAGTATTTTACTATTTAACCAATCTATTGGAAGGCAAAAATATCCTTGGCAAACAGACTTACTCGGAGGAGTATTGGGGAGAAGTTGTTGTAAAAAAGAGTTTTGTATATGAATTTAAGACGAAAATCAGTTTGAATATTTTGAATGCGTTGTTACGTGTTGAAAAACCTGCAAATCAAGAATTTGACGGTATTTATAAGATGGCTTTACTTCCCAGGGTGGACCCAAACAATAATATCAGACTGTATGTTTATGACGGAGCAAAGACCTATGGATTTGTTTTACCTTTTAACAAAAAGGGATTAAACAGGGAAAAGTATAATGACATATTGGTTTCTTTGGAGGCAAATGAAACCTATAGCTATGTAGTAATGCATGAGTGGATGGGAATCAATAAAACTCCCTATAGGATTAAGCCTGATATTTTGATACCTAGAGGAAGTGCCTCGGAGGAATTTGAGGATATTGTATGTACTGTACCGCAAATAATACGGAATACCGATACCAGCAGTAAAGATGATCTTGAAAAAATTGCAGCAAAGATTTTAGGAAACGATAAGGAAAGGCTTACTTGGGGGATTGATTTGGATAAAGCCATAGTTTTCAGAAACCCAAGTAAAAGCTATAAAATTCATCAGGATGGGCTTTTGGAGTATAAATATTTGTCTCAATACGATCGTGCCGATAAGGGGACTGAAATAGAGGCACTTGAAAGGGCTTTAGAATTCATTGCAAATATGGCGGATTTGGTAAAGGGAGCAGATATATATCTTTCGGGAATTGACAGCGATAAAGACGGATATTATACCTTTACCTTCGATTACAAGGTTAATCACAATCCCGTTGCTTTTTTGGAATATCCGGTAAATACCGGTAAGGAAGGTTTTGTGAACAATGCCATTACAATTAATGCTAATAAGAAAAAAGTATTGAGTTGTTACTGGATACTAAAAGAATTTTCAATTGGAAGTAACAATTTGGAAATAAGGACTTACCCCTTTGATCTGTTGGATGATGTTTTTAAGAAGTACGATTACCTGAATTTTTCCAACTTTTCATTAAAGGATGTCATTATATCCTATGAAGCGAAAAGCAGTAAAAATGAGGAACATTTAAAACCGGTCTGGGTTATAGAGACGATGGACGGAAGATACTTTACCGTTGAAATGAAGGACAAAAAAGGAGAGTAATTATGGATTGGGCAAAGGCAAAAAATATACTCATTTTTATGTTTATTCTTTTGAACCTTTTACTTGCAATTACTATAATTACTCTATTCAATTCGGATAATATTTCCCGTGAGACCATTGAAAACACATATAAAATTTTAAAAAATCGAGGAGTTTTTGTAAATTGCGATATTCCTTTATATAATAAGGATATGGGCACGTTGACAAGTTCAAATACAAATTTGGATAAGGATTTGATTATTAAAAGGTTTTTCGGGGAGACCAAGTATTTGGAGGAAGTTTTCGATGAAAGTATAAATGCTGTTTGCGGAAGCAAAAAGTTAGTGATTGAAAAAATGAACACATTTGTTTACAATAATAATGACCCTGAGGAAGGAAACAACTTGACCGATTATAAAAAAGTTCAGAGCTATGTAGAGGATTTGCTTGAATCAATGAACATACCCTTTGAACATTTTTACTTCGATAGAGAGGAAAATACTGAGGACGGTCAAAAAAAGTATACTTTCCGGCAAAAAAAGGATGATTTTTGGCTATACAGCAATTTCGTTGAAGTTACGGTATCGAAAAGCGGTATTACCTATTTGAAGTACAACAATAGAAAGGCAAAAGAGATTACAGGCGGTCAAAAGATAATGCCGGCATATCAGGTACTTATTAAGAATATGACAAATGACAGCGGAACAACAATTAATAAAATCGATTTGGGATTTGGGGAGCAATTTGTGGGAAATGATACAAAAGTACTTGATGATATCCCTGTATGGAGAATTACGACCGAAAAGTCGGGAAAAATTGTGGAAAGGTACTTTAAAGTATATAATGGTGAGGAAGTAAAATTAAATGACAAATAAACAAGTCAATTTGTGGTATTTAGATAAGTATTTATTGTCGATATAGTACTATAATTAATATGGGATGTTTTGCCGTCTAATAGAAAATGAGTGGGGGCGTTGTATTTGGAGAAGTTTGTTATTCGAGGCGGTAGGCCGCTTATGGGTGAAGTAAGTGTAAGCGGAGCTAAGAATTCGGTGGTGGCTGTTTTGCCTGCCGCTTTGTTGGTTGATGGACCCTGTAGAATAGAAAATATTCCTGAGATAAACGATGCCAGGATTTTAATAGATATTTTGAAAGAATTAGGATGTGAAGTTGAAGTTGAAAGTAAAGACAGTATAACGATAAATTCCCAGTATGTAAGATCTTATACTGCTACATATGAAATGGTTAAGAGCCTTAGAGCTTCTTACTATTTGTTGGGTTCCCTACTTGGCCGGTTCAAAAAAGCAGAAGTAGCCTTTCCCGGTGGATGTGACTTTGGATATAGGCCTGTGGACCAGCATATTAAAGGTTTTGAAAAGTTAGGGGCTAAAGTTGAAATAGATCGCGGAATAATAAAAATGGAAGCGGAAAACCTTGTTGGAAGCCAAATATATATGGATGTTGTAAGTGTCGGGGCGACCATTAACATTATGATAGCCGCGGTAAAGGCGGAAGGTACTACTATAATTGAAAATGCTGCCAAAGAACCGCATGTTGTTGATGTAGCCAACTTTCTTAATGCTATGGGAGCCAACATCAAAGGTGCCGGTACCGATGTAATTAAGATTAAGGGTGTATCGAATCTTTCGGGTGGAGCTACCCATTGTGTCATTCCCGATCAGATAGAGGCAGGCACTTTTATGATTGCTGCTGCTGCCACTAAAGGTGATGTTGTTGTAAGAAGTGTCATTCCCAAACATATGGAATCCCTTAGTGCCAAACTGATAGAGATGGGTGCGGAAGTTGAACAGGGTGGGGATTGGATTAGAGTTAAGGGTCCTCAAAATATACTTAAAGCCAATATAAAAACCCTTCCTTATCCCGGATTTCCGACGGATTTGCATCCGCCCGCATCGGTTATGTTGTGTTTGGCAAACGGGACAAGTACAATCACCGAGGGGATATGGGATTCAAGATTCCAATATGTCGATGAATTGAAGAGAATGGGTGCACAAATTAAAGTAGAGGGAAGGATGGCAGTATTTGAAGGTATTCCAAAACTTTCCGGTGCACCGGTCAAAGCCACTGATTTGAGGGCCGGAGCGGCAATGATTATTGCAGGGCTGGTTGCAGAAGGAGAAACAGAAGTATATAATGTAAATTACATAGATAGAGGGTATGAAGCAATTGAAGAAAAGCTGAGATATCTTGGTGCAGATATTGTGAGAGTCAAAGGATAGAAACTTAGGTTGTTTAAAAAGTGGTAAACAGGAGTAAAACTAATGATAAAATTTTGCAGTTTATTTAGTGGAAGCAGTGGAAATTGCCTGTTTATATCGGATGGAAAGACAAAGATTCTGATCGATTCCGGTTTGAGCGGTAAAAGGATAATAGAAGCACTTGTTGCCATTGGGGAAAATCCTTCGAAGATAAGTGCTATTTTAGTTACCCACGAACACAGCGACCATATAAGAGGTGCGGGTATTTTATCGAGGAAATTCGATATTCCCATTTATGCCAATGAGAATACATGGAGTGCCATGGAAAAAGAGCTTGGACCCGTTAACATAAAAAATAAAATGTGTTTTTGCAATTGCGAAGAGTTTGAGATAGGCAATATTTTTATCAAAGCCTTTCCGATTCCCCATGATGCAGTTGATCCTGTGGGATTCAACTTCTTTTTGGATGATAAAAAGATTACTACTGCTACCGATATAGGCCATATGACCAATAAACTGTTAAGCTATCTTATGGGAAGCGACCTCTTGTTCATTGAATCCAATCATGATGTTGAAATGTTAAAGGTAGGTCCGTACCCTTGGCCTCTAAAGAAGAGAATCCTAGGTGAGAGGGGCCATTTATCCAATGAGATGGCAGGCAAGGTTGTGGCTTATTTGGCCAAGAACGGAACCAGAAAGTTTTTATTGGGCCATTTAAGCAAGGAAAATAATTTTCCTGAGCTGGCATACCAGACTGTTTGTAATGCACTTCAAGAAAATGATATTTGTGCGGGCAAGGATGTAATGTTAACGGTGGCTTTACGCGACCGGGTGGGGGCAGTAGTGGAGGTTTAGGAGGAAATAATGAAATTATCTATAGTTGCAGTAGGGAAGCTAAAGGAAAAATATCTGAAGGAAGGAATAAATGAATACAGCAAGCGACTTTCAAGGTTTTGCGAACTTCAAATTATAGAGGTGGATGACGAGCAGGCACCGGAGAATTTGAGTGCGTCCCAGGAAAAACAAGTAAAAAAAAGAGAAGCAGAACGAATTGTGAAGAAGGTGAAAGAAGATTCTGCCTTGATTGTTTTGGATCTAAAAGGAAAGAAGCTTGACTCTGAGGAGTTTGCCCATAAGCTTAATTCCTTTTTTATTTCCGGTAAATCGCATATTACCTTTGTTATCGGTGGTTCTTTAGGTTTGGATGAAGAACTCATACAAAAGGCCGATTTTAGACTTTGCCTATCGGATATGACCTTTCCCCACCAGTTGGCAAGGCTCATTCTGTTGGAGCAAGTTTTTAGGGCTTTTAAGATATTGAACAATGAGACCTATCATAAGTGACAATTGTTTTAGATTTATGAGACTTAAAAAATAATATCTCCTTAGTATATACTAAGAAGATATTAAATAAAAATATTCATCTGGAGACGAACAAGGTC
>Ga0134093_1001009_pt1 | contig 30116 bp, 26 predicted proteins | sample 4_1taG_FD_94452 | JGI IMG/M metagenome (GOLD analysis project Ga0134093, IMG submission 94452) | Switchgrass degrading microbial communities from high solid loading bioreactors in New Hampshire, USA - 4_13_20_68_A1 metaG | ecosystem: Engineered > Bioreactor > Semi-continuous > Anaerobic >...
AGCTGGTCTAAGGCGCACGACTGGAAATCGTGTGAACGTGATGAGCGTTCCGAGGGTTCGAATCCCTCTCTCTCCGCCAAAATCAAGGATTTCACGGTTTCGTGAAATCCTTGATTTTTTATTCTATGCCCTTTTGGTAACATATTGGTAACAAAACTTAAAAATACTAGACTATACTCAGAAATTATAGGTAGTAATATTTCATAGATATCGGGAAGTATATCAGTTTTTTATTCCATTTGCTATTCTTGGACTTCTTGTTCTCTTCCATCAGGAATAAATTACTTTTTCCCAATAGGATTATTCTACAAAATAGGGTTTCATTTTTAAAATGATTTTTAATCCTTTTCTTCAATGAACTAACCGCGGTTTCAATCTCACTGCCGGCGACCATCTTCCTCAGCATTTTAAGAACGGCTTTCTTCTGCTCGTAATCACATTCCGAAAGGTAATCCTGCAATGTCTGGGGCAGTTGCTGAAAAAAGCCGGTATATTTTATGGCATTTGGCCTGTTCCCCATGAGAACCAGATAGGGCTCCCATTTCATAGATTCTTTTTGACTTCCATATAATCGTTTATGCCATTGAACAACTTGATACTGATCATCAAGAATCCAGACGGTGAAGGCATAGGCTTTCACAAAAAGCTCCCGTTGAGCATGTTCAGGACTGACCGAGTATTTTCTGTTGTCAAAGTTCACTTTCCCATATTTGTCGGACTTCACTTTCTCAAGGCGGTAGATTTCATACTCAGCCCTGGGTAAAGGCTTAAAGGCTCGGTTTACACCTCTTTTCTATTTCAGTATTCGCGTAAAATTCTATTAGATTAAGGTATTCTGTGAACATCCAAAAATTTGTGTGTTGGTTTTGCTATATAAGTATATGGGCGATGCTTTTAAAGGAAAGAAATGCCCGCATCCCCACGTCAGTTGTTTTATAATAAACACTTACGTAAAGGCGGAGGTTTACCATACGAACCAGGAGACCCGCCGGATGAGTTTAATTTAAAGTTAAATGACCTATAAGATAAAATTCAGCAATATAGACATAAGGAAGTATTGAACATGACGGCGTATGAACTTTTTGAACGAGCATATAAGCACTATATGGGGTATTTTTTGAGGCGCTCGTGGCAATACATAAAGATCGGGAAATTTTTACCTCAAGAATATGTAAAACGATCATTTAATAGTGCAGTTGAGGAGTATAAAATTGATCACGTTAGCGATACAGGTATTATTCTTTTGCATGTTAATGATCTCACTGATAAATCAAAACTGAAAGTTAGTGATTTAAGAGAAACTAAGGTTAAGTCCGGGTATTGGCTCTGTAATTATGATGGTCATTATGATGTATGGTTTTTTTTGTGGTATAAAGGCAAAGATGAGGCTAATGAGGTTTATAAAAGCCTGTATTTTCCGAGCCTTCGTAAGCAAAATTGGTTTTGGACTTATCGGGTTGCTGAATAGAACGAAAATACGGACAGCGGCATTCCATTGGCATATTTCTGATACATGACATACGCCACAGTTGATGGAGAAGCAAGGCTGTGTTTCATTACAGGGGCAGGAACAGGAGCTTTAACAATGTTGGCATTTCCGGTTTCCTTTTCGCAGGCTGTGCAAACATAATTAAGGCGAATATATCGCAAGACGCAGACCTGTGCAGGTATGATCTCCAATTCATCCCGTACATGTTCTTTGCCCAGATATCTAAGATCAGCGTTACAGATATCACAAGTTCGTTTGAATGTATCATTAAGTTTACATGCAATTTCTTCCATGTTCTTTATAAATGTGCGCATACAAGTCCATTGTTATTTTCGATGAGTTTAAAACAGGCAGAAATCGACTTCACTTCAACCCACCATTTACAACCAATACAACTTTATCGGTAACTTCCGCAAATTCACGGAGCTTCGCAGCAATCCGGCTGCGCCGGTTTTTATCCTGCAGGGCATTAAGCGTAATATTGAAACCCCCACCGATGGCTTCCAAGTCTTCTCCGTTCTGATCGTTCCACATCCTGCGCATTTGTTCATACAAATTATGAATTTCTCCAATGAATTTCAGATCCGGGTTAAGCTGTAAAGCCTTATCCAAAAAATCATGGCAGCAGCTGCTGTTGGTTGCCAGATTGCATACATATACTGTGTACATGTACCAGGGATCAAATTCCTCGGGCTTCATCCCATCAAATCTGCCGTTTTCGATATCTGCAGCCCATGAGCGGAAAGCTTCGGCACCAAAACAGTAACCTTCGGTTTTTTTTGTCAAAAGCTGCGGTAAGGTTAAAATCCTTTTGCGATAAAGCTCTGCCAGATTCACGTCATTCCTTTTCTCACCGACAAATATCCACCCGTTGCAGCTCTCCTGCCCAACCCTCAGCACATCCGGAAGCAGCTTGTCCAGTGTTGTCCTCTCTGGTTCCTCTGCTTCGGATGTCATAAATAGCAAAGTCTTTCCATAATCCTCGTAGCCGGCCGGTATTGTTGAAATCCCTGTCAATACCGTTAATGATGACCGACTGACCATCGTCCTGCTGGTATTCAAACAGCGTATGGCTTCCCGGAGTACCAAAAGGGATCCCGCTTTTTTCAAGCCAGTCCCAAAAACCTTCAACATCGGATCTGCCAGAATCCTTTTCCAGTGACGAAAGCACACGCATCGGGGGCAAATCGACAATCGTTAAGTCCAGCGGAGCCTGTTCGGAAAGCTCGGACAACCTCCGGAAGGAAAATTCCTCCTCCTTTTTATTGTTCTCCGTTAGTTCCAGGCTTTTCTCTATCTTTTCATACAGCAGCGGCAATGCCGAGATATGTTTTATGCCCTTTTCTATCATTGATTGCATGAATTTATTGATAATACGCCTTAATTCATAAAGCGAGCTGATTTGATAGTCAATGGCATTGATACGGGCTACAAAGCTGTCTACAAGCACGGTTAAATCCCTGCTTTCATATATCTTAACAATATCCCTCACAGGGATCTGCATTTTCCGAAGAACCATAATCTGCTTTACCCGTTCAATGTTCTCACGATCATAATAACGATATTTCTCAAACGGAAGACGTTCACTGCGAATAAGCCCCACCTGCTCATAATAACGCAGTGTTCGGGAAGTAACCCCAAGCTCATTCTCAAGCTCGGTAATCTTTACAAGTTCCATACTTCAGCCCCCTTTGATGAGTTGATTATATCACTTGACCTTGCGTCAAAGTCAACAACACTTTCATAAAATTAAACAGTTCTTAGGGCCTAAATATGGAAAATGGGCAAAAATATACTATTTATAGTTTCGTATGAGAAGTTCGGTTATTTTACCGCGGGATGACGCCTTTGAATTTATCTGGCGCACTGCGGATATTTCAGTAATGTTATACCCGGAACAGAGCTTCTCAAAGAAATAATCTTCGGGATTGGTGTTTTCGGGGTTGGGGTTGCTTAACATTACGTTTTTTTATCAAGTTTTTAAACTGTCTTCTATAAATCAAAGCTTGAGATCAACCCCCAGCACCCCTGCAATAACCCCGTCCTCATTAATTATGGGCACGGACAAAGTGAGGCACGGGCTCTTTGTAATGGCCGAGATATAAATCTTTGAACAGAATTCCTCTCCCTGGATGCTTTTTTGAAACCAGTCCCTGATTTTTGCATTGGCTATTCCTGCTTCGGGTATGGAGCATATAAACCTGCCCTTGGAGTCATTGCTCCAGGCAGCTTCAATGAAGCTATTATTCCGTATAAATCGTGCCAGCTCTTCTTTATGGCTTTCCCTGTCCATTTTTTTAATTTTCGGGAGTGCAGCCAGTTCCCTTATAAGCCTGAAAGCATCATTTATTTTATTGGAATACTCAGAAGTTTCAGATATCAAGTCATCCAATCCCAGGTTATCCTGCAATTCCATTAAATCTTTTGATACATTGCTTAAACGGGTGCCCATCTCGGCTACCTCCATGATGCCTTGCATCTGCTTGAAAACTGCCGTCTCCACGCTTTTCACGCTTTCTTCGGCCACACCTACCAGGTTATCTACTTCAGTTATTTTATTTACTACATCGCTTGCAACCCTGGCCTCGGTCTCGGATAAAAAGATGATTTTTTTCGCCATGTCCAAAAGGCCCTGGAAGGATTCCAGAATTCTGCCAAGCTTATTTTCAATATTGATTACGCTGGTGACCCCTTCTTCAACCTTAACTCCATTTTCTCTGACAGTCCTGTGGACTCCTGAAATCTCTTCGTTTATTGTTTCTATCAGGTGCCTGACTTCCTTCACCGATTTTTCGCTTTCCAATGCCAGCTTCTGTATTTCTCCTGCAAGAACAGCAAACCCAGCACCATTCTCTCCCGCCCTGGCCGACTCGATTGATGCATTCAGTGACAGGAGTCTGGTTTGTTTTGCGATATGGTTGACTGTCTCCAGGATGTTCACTATATTCTTCGATATATCTGACAATTTATCCATGTATTCGGCAGTTGTTCTGAAAGTTGCCTCTATTTCGCGGATAATGCCGGCAATCCCGAGTATTTCCGACTTGCTGGTTTCCAGGATGTTTCCCGAACTTAATCCAAGGGACTCAAGTTCAAGAGTGGTACTCCTGGATTCCTCCAGCAGCCCAATCATTTCCCTGACTTCCATTACAGTTTCATGAATCTTTTCATTAAACATTGTATTTAATTGAGCCATTTCCGCAGTCTGAGCATATACCTGCTGTGCAAAACAGTTATTCTCATCCAGGTTTATCTGTAATTGCTCCGAAACCGCCCAGATTTGGTTTGATGTTACATGAAGCTCACGCTTAAGCCTTGCCATCTCTCTTTTCAGCTCATCGATTGACGCATCCTTCTCCGCATTGGCTTTAAAACCGCTCTTTACCTGGTATGTACCCACTGCCACACCAATTGACAGGTAAATAATTATATTGATAAGTTTTGCAGGAAATGGTATCAGGAATACTATTGCCCCCAAAATATAACATGTTACAACGGTCATTATGATTCTTCTGCTGCTCATATGCTTATCACTCCCCCTGTAAAGCAAAAAAGGCGCCAATACAGGAATTACCTATATTAACGCCATTGTTAATCACCTATTTAAATATATTACCAATATTAGCATAAAATAAATATTATGACAACCTGTTTTTGCAATAATATGAAGTTACATGTATTTGAAAGATCCTGGCCGCGTTGCTTTTTCCTGCATACCGGAATGGTTGTTAAACATCATGCACCATGGTTAACTGCAGGTAAAGGCCGAAACATCGCTATTTTCAAGTATTTTTGTTATTGCTGCTTTCTGATGCTTTTTTGTCCTGTTCCCTGACATACATCCTGTATTCGACAGGTGTTTTTTCCTTTTCAACGGCTATCCAATTCACCGATTTTAACAAGTTCTTTAAGTTTTTCATTTATGAAGGGCTGAAGACAGGCAGGAACATGGTCCTTATGGTACCTATGTAAAGCAACACACTCGCGGCAGCGTCCATGCCATTCGCATAAGGTCTGAGTGCACGAGCATTTTAATACTTCCGGATCTTTTGCAAGTTCACGATTCTTCAAAATTAACTCGTAATATTCTTGTTTAGTCATCATTTCAGACCTCCAGGATATTCATTTATTTTATAACTTAATCCAAATTATGGATATTGTCGTATTAATTATACACTAATCAAGTATATAATAGGAGCAGTTTTTGGGTTACAACTTATTTGGTACTTATCATTTTTAAATTCCAAGGTTTATAAACAGAATATCCCAATGGGGATTTAAAAATAAATATTTAGCGGTTTATTGTTATTCTAAGCGCCTTCTTTTCCTTTTCCGGTTATATCGGTTATCGATTTTTACGATATTATGTTATAGAAAACCCAATCCTCGCATATACGATTGAAAAACAAGTATAGAAAATGATAGAAATTAACTGCATTGGGTATATAGTATATAAACTAAACTTCGACAGGTAATGGTTTTATTAAACAACAAACGCCAACACTGAGCGGTGAATTGTGTAAAGTGGGAGCGTAGTGGTTTTATAAATAAAGCAAATACAAGATTTTAAGATAATTTTATGCAGGCAGTGATTAGTTTATTATAAAAATATCAGGGGGTATTAATATGGCAATTAAATGGACACCAAGTCTTTCTGTCGGTGTGGATTTCATCGATGAGCAACACAAAATATGGTTTGATAAAGCCGACCAATTGTTTTCAGCAGGTCAAAGAGGCAAAGGAAAAGAATACGTGCTTCAGATGCTTGATTTCCTTGACGAATACACGAAGACTCATTTCAGGGATGAAGAAAAGTATATGGAAAGCATCAAGTACCCGGAGCTCGAAGCCCAAAAGAAGGCGCATGGTCATTTCGTGGAGGAGCTGGAGCGTCTGCGAAAAGATTTTACAGAATCAGGCGGAAATCTTGTACTGATAGTCAAGGCAAACAAGATGATCATCGAATGGCTGACCAGGCATATTTCCTCAATGGACAAAAAAATAGGTGAGTATGCATCTACGCTTAAGTAATAAGCTTAACAAAGGAAAATGTATCTCCTGAAGAGTGCCTGGAAAACGAATATTTGACTTTTTTGCCCTCATTATTTAACCGTTTCTTCCATACAATATACATACAGATTAATTTGCCGGGGAGACAGAGTTAAATAATGAAGGCGCGATTAAGAAAAATATACGGTTTGGGAAAAAGGGCCTATCAGCTTTACAGCGATGCAAAGGTTCCGTTTTTGGCTGCCCAGACTTCCTTTTATATCATCCTTGCCTTTTTTCCTTTTGTTGCGTTTATTTTGACGTTAATCAAGGAGACTCATCTTGATGATACACTTTTTATGCAGGCGCTATCAAGTTTTCTTCCCTCTTCCACCTATGTATTGACGTTACAGATTTTAGAGAGCGCTCAGGCACATAAAAGCCTTTTCATATCAATCGGTGGTGTGGTGGCTTCACTATGGCCTTTTACAAAAGCTGTACAATCTCTTATCTCAAGTATTAACACGGTTTACGGCCTGGATGAAAAAAACCTGTTGAAAAGGCTTGGCTTTTCCCTGCTTCTGACTGCCGCTTTCATAGTTCTGATAATTCTGTCAATAGTATTCCTTTTATTCGGACACTATATCGGGAAAGTCATATTTGAATACCTGGGCTCTCCCGATACTTTTATAAAAATATGGGATTATTTGCGCTATGAGTTTTCGGTACTTATTTTACTTTTTATTTTTATCGTCCTTTATAAAACCATTCCGCGCAAAAAGCTGAAATTGAGTGATGTCACTGCGGGTGCGGCTTTGGCGACAATATTATGGCTTCTGTTATCGTCGGCATTTTCATTTTTTATGAACCGTTTCTTCAGGTTCGCCTCAATTTACGGAGGAATAGCAGGAATAATCCTGCTTATCATGTGGCTGTATTGGGCCATGCATATTATACTGATAGGAGCAGTTATCAATGCCATAAACTCCCGCTGAAACAAGGAATGCTTCCGGAAAAAAACACTGCATCCGCAGAATTTCCGGTTTACCATTGACAATGAACATCCGGGAGAAAGATTTTATATCTTGAGCGATAAAATTATATATCTTTGATTACCGCACTCACAAGGCTATCAAGTTCACTTCCCGTTTAAATTTTCACACCGCCAAACAGGGAAATTCTCAAGTTCCGCGATGCTTGAAAGTTTAAGCTCCTGAAAAACAAAGAAGCAGAAGAACCATCCCCCTGCTTCCTGTTTAATGTAATGAACTGCTTAATTCCTTTTGATACGTCTTAAGTATTTTATCTTACAGGTGCCATGGCGAATACTTCACGTTGAGGCCCTTATTACAAGTTCATTGCTTATTGTCACAACCCGGCTTGGTTTTTCAGGATCTTCAATTTGCTTCATCAGTTCGATAATGGCGGCTTTTCCTATCTGTTCCCTGTCCACCCTGACAGTTGTCAGCGGAGGATCAACCATAAATGCCGCGCTGATGTCGTCATACCCTGCAATGGCTATATCATCCGGAATCCTTAACCCTGCATCCTTTATGGCATGCATCGCACCGATGGCCAGTACGTCGGTGGCCGCGAAAACAGCGGTTGGCAGGGTTTTTCTCAATAACAAGTCTTTCATCGCGTTATATCCGTCCTCGAACGATGCGGCGCTATCGGCCAGGACCACTCCGTCAAAAACAGGTATTCCATATTTTGCATGCATGTCCAAAAATGCTTTATACCTTACCCTGTAGCTTGGATGATCACGGTTCTCTGTAATATGGGCAATCCTGGTGTGCCCCCTGTCGCGGATTAAATGTTCCATAACCGCACATGCGCCACCATAGTTGTCATCCTCTATAAAAGCATTGTTTCTGGATTTCATTGAATTATTAATAACAACAAGAGGAATCCCTCTCCTGTCAAATTCCTTAATCACCTCTTCGGGATGCAGAGAAACAAGAAGCGCCCCGTCAATACTGTCCTGGATGAAATGCTTGTTAAAGGTATCGGCCATATCATTTGTAGCAGCAACTATTATATGATAATCCCTCTTTGCGGCTTCCTCAATTGCACCGTCAAGTATCGGCCCAAAAAAGGTATGCGAAACATAGGGCTTGTTCTTTTTATACATCAGGAACCCTATTATTTTTGTCCTTTTCGTAGCCATGGCCCTGGCAAGGGAATTGGGCTTATAGTTCAGCATCTTTGCCGTTTCCAGCACCAGCTTTTTGGTTTCATCCTTCACCAGGCTGGAATTTCTCAGTGCCCGTGATGCAGTGGATTTGGATACCCCCGCAAGCCTGGCAATATCAGATAATTTAGCCTTCATTGGCAAATCCTCCAAAGAAATATCAAAAATGGGTTGTAATATTGTATAATTTATGGTATCATTTCAATATAAATATTACAACCGGTTTCATTATAAATATTTATGAAATATTTGTCAATCACCAGAATATCAATGAATTAGACTGATATTCAGTTTTTTTGACTATTTTTGCAACCGGTTTCAAAAGGTGATATTTATGCGCTATCCCATGATCACAGGGCATGCGGGCAATGACAACTCAATAGCTAATTCTCCTGAATCATTATATAAGTGCATTTCGCTTGGCGCAGACGCATCCGAAGTGGACGTCCGTCGCGATGAAAACTCCGTTTTGGTTCTTTCTCATGTCAAACAAAGTCAAAACATCTACGACACCTGTACAAAATTATCTACCATTTTTGAAGCTGCATCCCGGAACTCTGAAATTATCATAAACTGTGACCTTAAAGAAGAAAATCTGCCAGTTGACGTCATATCTCTTGCAAGGCAGTATGGTCTGGATAAAAGCAGGCTCATTCTTACAGGAACTGTCCCTCCTTCTTATATTTCACTCCATCCGGAAATTACTGAAATGTCTCATATTTTTTTAAACATCGAGTTTGCAATAGAGGATATCTGTCTTGAAAAAATGAACACGTCTTACACAAAAGCTCAGAAAAATGATTATTACAACAATCCATGGAAGTATATCAGGGAATTAAACATAAATATGGAGCAATATCTGGAAAAAGCAGTGCAAACATGCCTTGAATATAAAGTTGAAGGTATAAACATGCCGTACTCTTTGCTCACCGACAAGAATATCGGGATATTGAAGGAAGCAGGAATACCGGTTTCAGCCTGGACGGTGAACGATGAAAAGGAGATGGAACGCCTTTTTTTAAAGGGCATTGAAAATATAACAACACTTAATGTAGCTAAAGCAAAAGCCATCAGGATGGATTTGTTTAATTACTGATGTAAGATTCAATTAACTTGTTGGGAGGGGTGTAACTAAATAATGAAATTTTTAAACCCGAAGAGATTGTATTATTCCATGGGCCGCAGGAAATTTTTTGAATGGCTCGTTTTACTGGCCTTTACGCTGTTTTTCTATGGGCCTCTGCTTCACCTGTTTATGCTTGCATTTGCAAACAAATACCAGGTACCTGCAATTATTCCGCAGGAATTCGGATTCCACTGGTGGAAGTATGTTTTCAACCAAAAAAGCCTGGTAAGCTCCATTTCATTATCTTTTACAATTGCCTTCATAGTCACCTTTTTATCAATGATAATATGCATACCTGCCGCCTTCGTACTTGCACGGTTTAATTTCAAAGGCCGAAAGCTGATTATGCTGTCGTTTTTAATCGGCAACGCTTTCCCGCGTATCGGCCTTTATACTTCAATCGGTATAGTTTATTACAAGTTCAATCTTATGGGCACTTTTATAGGTGTACTCCTGATACATATGCTTGAATCAATGATGTTAATGATTTGGTTGTCCGCAGGAGCATTCAGGAATGTCCCCCGGGAACAGGAAGAAGCAGCAAGGGATGCCGGCGCAGGTCCGTTACGTACCTTTCTTCATGTGACCCTTCCGATGGCATGGCCTGGCATTGCCGTAGCCGCAATGTTTACTTTCATAGCTTCTCTCGGTGAGAACCAGGGAACTTTGCTTGTTGGATTGCCAAAATACAGGACAATGCCTGTTGAAATGTACGGTGTTATTCTTGATTACCCGGCAACCGCCGGTGCGGTATTTGCCCTGATTCTCATTATACCCAACCTGATCCTGCTTCTGCTTATGAGAAAGTACGTCGGACCTGAAACAATAGCCAAAGGCTATAAAATGAATTAACCTGCCGAGCACAAAGGGGGATTTTCCATGAGTAATAAAATCAAGCTGGAAATTCGAAACATGACAAAATTGTATAAAAATAATGACGGCGTCAGAAATATCAACCTGAAAGTTAATGAAGGAGAACTTGTTACCCTTCTGGGACCGTCCGGATGCGGCAAAACGACAATTTTAAGAACCATAGGAGGTTTCCTTAACTGTGATCAGGGTTCCATATTGATAGACGGCAAGCCGATTGAACACCTGCCCCCGGAGAAAAGACCTACTGCCATGGTTTTTCAAAACTACAACCTCTGGCCGCATATGACGGTTTACGAAAACATGGCTTTCGGGCTGAAGCTGCGAAAGATACCGAAAGCTGAACGTCACCGTCAGATAATGGAGATGCTTGACCTCGTTAAAATGACAGGAATGGAAAATAAGTATCCGAACCAGCTGTCAGGAGGACAGCAGCAGCGAATAGCAATAGCCCGCTCACTGCTGTTGAAACCCGAGGTACTTCTTCTCGATGAGCCGTTCTCTGCCCTCGATGCCAAGATCCGTTCTCAGATGCGGGAAGAATTAAGAAAAATCCAGATTGATCTGAACATTACCGTTGTTTTCGTCACCCATGACCAGGAAGAAGCAATGGCGCTGTCCGACAGGATAGTGGTAATGAACAAGGGTAGTTTTGAACAAATAGGAACACCCGCTGAAGTATATAACAACCCGATTAACAGGTATGTTGCGGGTTTCATAGGTGATATGAATTTCATAGAACAAGGCGGCAAGACCATCGCTGTGCGTCCTGAAAACATACTAATTCAAAAGGGAACCGGAGACGGAATCACAGGAAAAGTCCGTGCCACAATGGTATTGGGTCATTACTCCGAAGTCACTGTTGATACATATCACGGAATTATTAAAGCATTTGTTCCATGTGAAAACTCAGAAATCTTTCAATCGGGCGAAACTGTTACTCTCACGTTTTCTAAATATCATGAATTCGCCAAAGATGATATTGCATCATGACTACATAATTAGCAATATAATCAGGTTTACTTATATAAAAGCATCCTGTCACTGACATAAAGCCGACAACCGTGAATTATTCTCAATAGGCCGGTATATTGCTTTGAAATTGCTTCAGAACCACTGAATTACGCTTTCCCGGAAGTACCGCATGTATCAATAAATATTTATTAAAAGGAGGTAAAACCATGAAGGGAAGAAAACTTGTTATCCTGGTATTATTACTCACAGTATCGGTGATTGTTCTCAATGGTTGTGCCGGGCCCGCAGGTCTGGGAGGTTCCTCCGGCTCAAGCCAGGCCGGGAAACCTAAAGTCACTTTATGGACAACAGGCTCGGACAATTTGCGGGTTCTGTTCGAAAAGGCTATCGAAGTTTACAATGCAAAGCCTGAATCAAAAAGCGTGGTGGAATTGCAGTTCATCATGTCAGGTACAGGTGATCAGGCCTTAAGTGACAGACTTGCCGCCGCTAAGCTTGCCAATCAGAAAGATACAGATTTTGATTTGATAGCCGAAAACGGTTCAAGTCTTTCAGCATATGTGGACAAAGCAGGCGGTGACCTCTTTGTGCCGCTGGATTTCAGTAAAATACCGAATTACAAGAATGTTTTGATGAAATCAGGGTTCTACACCGAATGCGTTGTACCATACAGGGGCACTACAGTTGTAATGGCTTACGACTCCGAACGTCTGCCAAATCCTCCGAAGACCTTTGAAGAACTGGATGCCTGGATCAAAGCCAATCCCGGCAAGTTTGCCTACAATTCACCGGGCACTGGCGGTGCCGGCGGCGCTTTTGTCAACTGGGCTCTGTACAGAACCCTTCCCCTGGAGGCCTATACTTCCACCGATGAAAAATGGGTTGCCGAATGGGAAACCGGCTGGAACTGGCTTAAAGAAATCCATCCTTACCTGTACCAGTCAGGAGGAAAAACCGTTTATCCGAATAAGAACCAGGGAACCCTAGATCTTTTAATCAACAAGGAAGTGGATTTGATTCCGGCGTGGGCCGACCAGGTACTGACAAACCTGGCGAACGGCATACTGCCTGAGACTGTCAGGATTTATCAGCTCGAACCAGCCCTGAGCGGTACCGATGTTGTTTTTGCAGTTCCCGATCTTGGCGGAAATCCTGAACACACATATGACTTCATCAACTTCATGATATCCCCCGAAGGCCAGAAAATATGCCTTGAAACCATATTTGCCGTTCCGGTGATTGATGTTTCACAGATTGATTCCGATGTAAAAGATATGGTCGCCGATCTTGATATTTCGAAGTTTACGGTCATATCCAACGGTAAACTGGGTGATGTCAGAAACGAATACTGGGATAATAACATTGCCACATTGCCGTAAAATATACAAATGAATTTTCCAGGCGGGGATTAATTCCACCGGCCTATTGAGGTTTGCAACCGTTATCAGCCGTTCAACACCTCTCCCCGCCTGTTTTAAAGTATATGATCATTATAAGTACCGTTGAAAATATTGTAAAGGGGAGAATCTCCCATGGAAAAAAGAACATGGAAAACATATTTATTTATAGTATTAATGCTCATTCCGTCAATGCTTCTCAACCTGGGTATAATCGTATACCCAATGATAAACACGATAATTACAAGCTTTAAAAAAGCCGACGGCAGCGGTTTTTCCCTGGAACATTATATCTTCATATTTACTGACAGGATCTCGACAGGCAACATCATTTACACCATGGTTATAGTGGTTTTTACAGTCGCAGGCTCTATTATCATATCATACCTGCTTGCCTTGTACCTGCGCTTTACCGACACCCGGATAAGCAAATTCATCGGCACGATGTACCTTCTTCCGAGGTTCGTGCCAAACCTTGTGGCAGTATACGCGATGATAACGATTATCAGGGATACAGGTTTGTTAAACCGTATATCGAGGTTGTTCGGCGCCGACTGGAAACCCGGCCTCATGTATAATGCCAGGGGAATAACCATGATGAATCTCTGGTTCAATATTCCGTTCGCTACAATGATAATAGTGGCATCACTGTCAGGTATTCCCAACTCTGTAATAGAAAGCGCAAGGGATGTTGGTGCAAAAAAGCTTAATGTCTTTTTCAAAATGATTCTGCCTCTCTCATACAGGGATGTTCTGATTGCCATGACCTTTGTTTTCATGAGCAATGTCAGTGCCTTCACAACTCCGTATGTTATTGGCGGGAACAATCCGATTATGCTTGGTGTATACCTCAGAAAACAGTTTTCCGAGTATTCCAACTATGAACTTGCCGCAGCTCTGTCGGTGGTTATGTTCCTGTTTTCCTCGTTTTCAGCGGTTATTTACATTTACACAAACCTGAAAGAAAAAGAATGGGAAAAGGCGCATTAGTTTTGCGGTAGTCGGAGGATAAAAATGGATAAATATTATGACACACTGATTCTTGGTCCTGTTTCACTGGATATAAACATTGATCATAGCGGTAACACACGTAAAGAAGCCGGCGGAGCTGTTGTCCAGTCGGGATTCGCTGCTGCAAGAACAGGCCATTTAACTGCAGTTTTTACGAAACTGAACCCCATGGACGCTGACATCAATGAAATATTTTCTCAATCAGGAGCCGATGTTTACTGGAAAGAATCCAAAAATACAACATCCATTATAAACAGGTACTTTACCGAAGATAAGGAAAAAAGGGAATGCAAAGCTGTAAGCATTTGTGATCCATTCGACATTAATGAAATACCCAAAGTTAAAACAAAAATATGCCATATTGCAGGCCTTGTTTACGGTGACTTTTCGGATGAAATGCTTAAGGAGCTTGGCAAAACGGGTGCAAAGCTGGCGGTTGATGCCCAGTGCCTGCTGCGTCATGCTGATAATGAAGGTTCAATGGTATATATTGACTGGGAACAGAAAGAAAAATATTTAAAATATATTGATTTTTTCAAAACAGATGCTGCCGAAGCCGAAATCCTTACGGGCGAAAGCGACAGGATAAAAGCGGCAAGGATATTGCACAAGCTGGGTGCCAGGGAAATCATGATAACCCATAACTCTGAAGTCATGATATTCGACGGGAATGAAGTCTACACATGCCCTATAAAGGCAAGGAATCTATCGGGCAGAACCGGCCGCGGTGATACGTGTTTCAGTGGCTATATCACCGAACGCATAAAGCATGATATCCCGGCTTCGCTTCTTTTCGCGACAGCACTGGTATCTTTAAAAATGGAAACCCCCGGCCCGTTCAAAGGAAACCGGGAAGATGTGGAAAAATACATAGAACGCTTTTATTAATACAAGGGGACGGTTCTCTTGTCTCATCCTGCCCAAATTCTGTCTGAGAGTAAGACAAAGAACCGTCCCCTTGTCGTATACACGTTGCATTAAGTTTCGGATAATTAGACAGAAAAGCTGTCACCCCGTAAGTGAATCAACTCAGCGGAACCGTCCCCGTGTCTTAATAGTCGCTGCCGCCGGCCATTTTACGGGTTTGGTCTTCTGTTATCAGGGCGTCGATTATTTCGTCCAGGTCCCCGTCAAGGATTTGTTCAAGCTTATATAAAGTCAGCCCTATGCGGTGATCGGTAACCCTGCCCTGGGGATAGTTGTATGTGCGGATTCGTTCGCTCCTGTCACCCGTTCCTACCTGGATTCTCCTGTTTTCCGCAATTTCGGAATCAAGCTTGGACTGTGCAAGTTCATACAGCTTTGCTTTCAATACCCGCATTGCCTTGTCCCTGTTTTTATGCTGCGATCTTTGATCCTGGCAGGTTACTACAATTCCCGTCGGGAAATGGGTAATGCGTATCGCTGAAGATGTTTTGTTAACATGCTGGCCGCCTGCCCCGGATGCACGGTACGTATCAATCTTAATATCGTTGGGGTTGATTTCAACCTCCGGCACATCGTCCACTTCGGGCAGTACTGCAACAGTAACGGTGGAGGTATGAATACGCCCGCTTGATTCGGTTGTGGGAACACGCTGAACCCGGTGCACCCCGCTTTCATATTTCAGCCTGCTGTATGCGCCCTTTCCCTCGATTGAAAACACAACTTCCTTGAAGCCCCCAAGTTCTGTTTCATTCGCGTCAATAATATCGTAGGACCAGTTTTTCCGTTCGGCATACCTTGTAAACATGCGGTAAAGGACGGCAGAAAACAATGCGGCTTCCTCACCGCCCGCACCACCACGGATTTCAATGATAACGTTCTTATCATCGTTGGGATCTTTCGGCATCATCAGGATTTTAAGCTCCCGGGTGGTTTTCTCAATTCCGGCCTCTGCCTCCTCGATTTCAGCAACAATCATCTCACGGAGCTCTTTATCGGGCTTTTCTTCAAGCATCTCCTTAGCATCAGCAAGGGCTTTCTTGTATTTTTTATATTCGCGGTATTTTTCCACAATTTCAGAAAGCTCGGAATGCTCCTTCATAAGCTTCGCATACTGTTCCTGGTCGGCGATTACCGCAGGATCGGCTATTTTTATGTTAATTTCTTCAAATTTATTCTCAATCGCTTCAAGCTTGTCAAACATATTTACCTAACCTCTCAGAAAGATGTTTGCTAACTAATGAATTATAGCACATTGGCGCCATTTGCATCAAGGAGCCTCAAACTTCCTTGATTTAAGCCTTTTATGCCTGTTACTGTTCAAAGGATCACATAACAGCATGCGATTCGGGTGATCCTGCCGACGAAGGCAGCATGCTTCGAAACCATTCTGCATCCCGGGCAGCTATGAGCGTACAGTAATCTATTCCTCAAACAGCTGCCTTATTTCCTCCCTGGTCAGTTTATGAAGCAGTGTCTCACCCGGTTTAATGACCAAGTCAATCAACTCCTTCTTCTTCTTTTGCAGAAGCAGAATTTTTTCTTCTATCGTATTTTCGGTTATCAGTTTGAAAACATGCACAACCTTGTCCTGGCCAATGCGGTAAGCGCGGTCGGTAGCCTGATCCTCCACCGCGGGATTCCACCATGGGTCAAAATGTATAACCATATCCGCACCGGTAAGGGTCAGTCCCGTTCCCCCTGCCTTTAGAGACAACAGGAACACTTCACCCTCGCCTTCATTAAACCGGGACACCATCGAAGCTCTTTCGGCGGCAGGGGTTTTCCCCGATAAATAGAAATAGCTCAAGCCTTTCTTTACCAAGTCTTCTTCTATTATATCCAATATTGTTGTAAATTGTGAAAACAGCAATATCCTGTGACCCAATGCCAGGTTCTCTTCAATCAGCTCCCCGAGAAGCTCCATCTTGCCGCTTCCTCCTTCATAGCCTTCAACGAACGAGGCAGGATGGCAGCAGATTTGCCTGAGTCTTGTAAGCGCCGCAAGAATCTGCAGCTGGCTTTGTTCAAAACCAACTTCATCAATACTTGCCTCTATTTCATTCCTGGCCTGGGCCAGAACTGCATGGTAAATATCCCTTTGCGCCTTTGTCAGTTCGCATGTGACGATTGTTTCTATTTTTTCGGGCAGCTCTTTCAATACATCCTTCTTCATTCTCCTCAGGATAAACGGCCTGATATGCCTGCTTAAGTCTTCACTTGCATTTTTATCCCCTGCATTGATTATCGGCTTTACAAACCTGTCCAGGAATTTCTGCTGGGTATAAAGGTAGCCGGGCATTATAAAATCGAATATAGACCACAGTTCCATAAGTGAGTTTTCCATGGGCGTACCCGTTAATGCAAACCGGTTCCTTGCGGAAATTTTCCTGATGGCCTTGGCTGCCTGGGTATAATGGTTTTTAACGTGCTGCGCCTCGTCTATGATGCAGAACGAAAAATTATGCTTCTGGTAAGCTTCAATATCCCGCCTTATAAGCGGGTAGGATGTAATCACCAAATCGTACTCAGCTATATTGTCCAGAATAGGTTTTCGTTGAGCCTGGGTTCCGCTTATCGCAACAGCTTTAAGTTCAGGTGCAAATTTCTCTGTCTCCAGCACCCAGTTATAAACAAGCGATGTAGGAGCAATTACAAGAGCAGGTGCCTTTGACTTTTCTTTTTCGGATAAAATAAGTGCCAGGACCTGAAGTGTTTTTCCAAGCCCCATATCGTCGGCCAGTATTCCTCCAAGCCCGCTTTCAGACAAAGCCTTAAGCCACTGGAAACCGGCTTTTTGATAATCCCTTAATACATTTGTCAGCGTTTTGGGAATTTCATATTCCTTGTTCTTTATTTCATAAATGCTGTTTACATATTTATCAAAATCCTGTGTTTTTTCTATAATCGTGGTATCTGTATCATTAAAGAAATTATCAAGGTAGAAAGCCCGGTATTTGGGCAAATAGAGCTTCCCTCCGTCAATATCCCTGGGACTTATATACATCTGGTCGGCAATATGCAGTAATTCGTCCAAATCGGGATACTGGGCCAGCGGAAGTATCCCCCCGTCTTTCAGCCTGTAGAATTTTTTCTTTCTCCTCAGCGATTGAAGAATTCCCTTTAATTCATCGGGGTCAATATCTCCGGTATCAAAGGTAACTTCAAGCAAATCCCCCACAAGGGAGACCCTTCCCGAAATTCGAATCTCACGTTTTACCGTTACTTTCCTGAAATCCTCGGAATAAAAAACACCAGCCATTTCCTGCAGCCTGGGAAGCAGTTCGAAAACAAACACGTAAATTTTTTCCTTGTCGGTCAGCACGTATTGGCCGTCCTCAACAGTGAAACCCGCCTCCTGCAAAAAATTAATTATGGGCCGCTCCATTTCCATGTTCCTGAGTATGAAAGAATCCTTCGGAATTAACGAATTGCTGCCCGATGCAGGATCTATCCTGTATTTCCCGTAATAGAACACCACCCTGGCACAGATTCCGCTCCTGTATTGATCAAGGTACACCTCGGCTTTCAGCGGTTCCTGCACAATCTTTCCCTTCAGCGCCGGGGTCACCAGAACATCCCCGACCTTTTTCATTACCGGTACCACTTCGGAGATAAAGCGGTTTTGGTATTCGGAAGGAACAATCATTTCATTTTTGCCTGCTTCGTTAAACCCTTCCCTGATCATTGAAAGGTATTTTTTCTGCATATCGGGCACTTTATAAACAGTGCCTTTCTGGTAATAAAAGGACGAGCCGGGTACAAGCTCCACAGGAATATCATCCTGGCCCATTTTAACAGACAGCCATTCATCCAGCTGCCTTATCTCGAATACCACCGGAACAGGTCCCTGTACGACAGGCACAGTGCCAGGATCATCAGAAAACATTGATGCTTCAAAACTATCCCCGGTCATAATATCCAAAAATCTTTCAAACTTCGAAGGCGTAAGAACAACCTGCCTGCCTTTTATAAGGCTGCTGTAATTGTACCTGTTAAGATAATTCAGCTCAAGGTCGGTTAAGTAGATGTCCTTCAAAATTTCCATTACCTGGCGGTCCCGGTCTGAAAAATACTGCTTTCCGCTGTCCAGCGTGAACTGGTTTCCAAAACGCAGTTTCTTTCCGTTGATCCAAGCATCCATAAACTCATCGATGCTTTTCACAACGTAAGGCCGCGCGGTACCTGCTTTAAGCTCCATGTATGCCCGTATGTCTTTACCCTGGCCTGTTATATAAAGCATTGGATATAAATAAACCTGCTCGCTGTTATCCGACAGGATCTTCCTGTTCTCAAGCTCCATCTTTTTAAAAATTGCATTGACAGCCTTATAACTGTTCCTGTATTTCATCTGTTCATTTTCTGCAAGCCTGTTGATTTCAAAAAGAACGGCGGCGATATGCTTGCACGGCTTTCCGTATTCCTGGTAGTAGGGACATGAACAGCTTTCCGCATAGATATCCTTGTCAGGGTTCATGAAAATTTTCACATGGTAGTCATATGTGCCACGAACCCTTGCAGTAAAGCAATCTCTTATTTCATCATAAAATACCTCTTCCACAAACTTGTTGAAAAAGTACATGCGTCCCCTGTGATAAACCGTGGGATCCCCGATATAATTGCTGATTTCCCTTTCGGTAAGCCTTATATAATTCATAAAACCTCACTTAAAAATAAATCTTCTCCCTTCAAGGTCAATCATATAATTATACCACATAAGTAAACGGCTGTACCGGGAAGGTAATAATTTTAATATTAAAATTTAATAAAAAATGAAACTCGATGGCCATTCCGGGAGAAATACAAGACTGATTTTGACAGCAGGAATTACAAGCTAATTTTGTCCTCAACCATTGAAATCGATATGAACGGACAAAAAACCTGCAACCGGCTGACAGGCTGCAGGTTTTTGGATGACACCATGATTTTGGAATTTATAATTATATATTTTTAGTTTTTCCTGTAAATAACGGTCAATTGCAAATAAACGTTTCTCTACAGTTCAGCCGTGAGACTGAAACCGGACAAACTTCGGTACTTTAACCCATCAGCATAAGTATTATATTCCGGATGTTTAATGCGGCAACAACCACTCCCACCAGGATCATCATTACTTTCGGCGATATTTTCTTTACAAGGAATGCCGCAAAGGGAGCTGCTATAACCCCGCCAAGCGCCAGACCCAGTATTATCTTCCAATACTCTCCGATTCCGATAAATGTAGCGAATGTTAAAGTCTGTGCAATGGTCACAAAAAACTCTGAAGTATTTACCGAACCAATTACATACCTTGGAGTATTACCGTCTGCAACAAGAGTAGTTGTAACAACCGGACCCCATCCGCCGCCTCCTATTGCATCAAGAAACCCTCCTAAAACACCGAGAATATATAGTTTTATGTCTTCCAGTTTCTTGGCCGCTTTCTCAAAGGGTTTGCCAAAAGCCTTATAGATAATCCTTATTCCCATTATGACAAGGTATACATATATAATCGGCTTGATAATTGTTGTGTCAATGTTTGTTAAAATATACGCACCCAGAATTCCGCCAATCACCCCCGGGATGACCAGTGACATAAATAACTTTTTATCTACGTTTTTAAGCTTGAAGTGTGAAATTCCGGAAACCAATGTAGTAAAAACTTCAGCCGTATGTACCGATGCACTGGCTGCGGCCGGCGGTACGCCAAAACTCAGCAAAAGGCTTGTGGAACTAACACCATACGCCATGCCTATACAGCCGTCAATCATCTGGGCAATAAACCCTGCAATAAAAAACAGCAAAATTGTTAAATCCATTTGTACACCCCTTAATCTCTACTAATTTTATAGACTTAATATACAACAGTTTCTGGAATATTGCAATACATTTGTTTATAAATTAACGGTGAAGCATAAAAAGTGTCCCGGAATGCAGGATTTTTGCGAAACTTGGAAGTATTTGATATATCGCCGCACCATATGTACAGTTAAATAGCGGACAAACGGAGTGATAAAATGGATGTTATCTGAATAATCGGGGAAATAAACGAAGAGGTGGAACTTATACCGGGCAGGGTGATTGTAACAGGCAAAAAACAATATGCAGATTTAAAATTTTACACCGGAAAACATAAGAATCTTAATAGAGTTATAAGAATCTTAATATATTTATAACATCCTGCGGCTCAGGCAAGGTTAACGCCGCAGGCTGCAATCGGATACTTATTGACAGGATTAATGCGGCAAAAAACATCAACAACGGTATCGCGCCAGCGCCATGTGATCCTATATCATTACGGCGCAAAGATAAAATCCAGGGTATTGCCCGGGATAAAACGACTTATATAAACTGTGACAGCGTCAGGTTTTCCAGTTTTTCAGCCACCAAATTCCGGATTTCCTTAAAAACCTGGAGTAATTTTTCATTTTTCTCAATCGGGGTATGTTCAAAAAAATACAGGCTGGCAGAACCCACCGACGCCAATGGACCGTCAATAAGTCTTATAATCTCGGCAAGGGATATTTTATCGGGCTGTTTTGCCAGTTCATATCCGCCCTTCGAGCCCCGTATGCTTCGTACATAGCCTGCGCCTTTCAACTGTAGGAAAATCTGTTCAAGATATTTTTTCGGTATATTGTTTCTTTCAGATACCTCGATTATTTTCGGCGGATCATCTTTCCCATAGTGTTTTGCCAGATCTATCAAAGCCAAAAGCGCATATTCACTTTTCCTGGATAAACGCATGAAACTCCCCCTGTAAGATTATACTTTACAAGTTTATATGCTCTCTAATCATACGGACACATTCCCGTATATCGTTAATTTTTTCTATTTGCATCGTTACCGGAATATCGGTGGTCTTTTCCTCCCCTACCCAGATTACCGAGATTTTCTCGGGCGGTATTCCGGTACATATCACATCGTAATCATCGGCGGTAAGCTCCCTTGCGGAAATAATAAATATCATACCGGCATCAAGCATTATATGCGCAACCTCGGTCAGCCTTCGAATATGCTCCTGCCTGCTGGGCAATATAAGCTGATGATCTATCAGGTCGGCATCCACTCCGTACAGAACACTTCCCATACCAAGGTAATATACAAGCTTTCCGTCATCAAACAGTTGCTTTTCAAGGGCTCTTCCCAGCTCCTTCCTGGGGCTTGTCTTCTCTCCGGTAATAAGTATCAGGGCAGCACCATGTTTATATTTCATGGCACGTGCCTCTGCGCTGATTTCGCTTCCAATCCATTTGTAATTGCGCATGAGGACCTTGTCACGAACCCAGCTGGTTTGATCCTGCAGATCACTCATCACGATTCCGCCACCCGAGATTTCATAGTCGTCCACGATAACAAAACGGCTTGTTTTCGCAATATCAGCCGTCAGATCAAAGGCGATATGCCGGTCCAAAGTTAAAATACACTCTGCCACCTCATTGCGATCAACCTGTTCCTTCTTTTTGCTGACAAGGCTTGACGCATCCATCACGCTTCTAATCTCTTCAAGGCGCATTTCAACCTTTGCGGTTCCAAGCTTCAGATAATAGGTTTTATCCTTAACCAGAGGGTTTTTCCCTAGCCAGAACAAGTTTACAAGCATCCTGCCTGTGGTCTTCGGCTTAAGTTCACTCGCTATGCACATCATTTCACCGCGTTTAACATAAATCTGCTCGGTTACGGTGAATCCTGCAGCCCAGCCTGCTCCAATGGTTGTCATCGGTTCCCTGTTAAAGGCTTCAATTGATTTTATCCGTGTCCGCTTACCCGAAGGATAGAACACCACTTCATCTCCGACGGATATTCTTCCCGTTTCAATTGTTCCTGCAATTATTCTTCTGCTGTCGCCGCCCTTCGTGAACTTATACACATCCTGCACAGGCATGCGGAATGGCTTGTCTTCAGGAAGTTCTTCGTTTTTAAATGAATCCAGGACCTCAAGGACATTCATCCCTTTATACCAGGGCATTTTATCCGAATGGTTGGCGACATTCTCACCTTCCATCGCACTGATGGGTATAAAGCATACCGGCTCTACATCCACTTTCTTCAAAAAACGCCTGTATTGTCTCTCAATGCGCCTGAAAGGTTTTTCACTGTAATCTATCAAATCCATTTTGTTAACCAGCACGCACACCTGTTTTATACCAAGCATTGACAGCATATAACCATGACGGCGTGAGTTTTCCTGGATTCCCTCGCTTGCGTCAATTACCAGGAGCGCTGCTTCGGCGCGGGCCGCACCGGTAATCATATTCTTAAGAAACTCAATATGTCCCGGAGCATCAATAATAATATAGTTCCTAAGCTCTGTCTGGAAGAAGCAGCGTGCCGTATCAATGGTTATGCCCTGGGCCTGTTCATCCTTCAGCGCATCCAGGAGAAAAGCATATTCAAAAGGCTTGGAATTTCGACGGCATGTCTCCTTTACCTGCTCCAGTTTCCCTTCAGGCAAAGAGTTTGTGTCGGCCAGCAGCCTTCCAATGACCGTACTTTTCCCGTGATCCACGTGTCCCACGATTACTATGTTCATATCCTGTTTATTAATCAAATCCCGCTTATTTAGGAGCTCACTGTCTGTCATTTTAAAAACCCCTGTCCATATTTTTTCTGTTAATTCAGTCATTAAGCAAACATATGCCTAACCAAACAAGGCCTGTATTGCCTTACATGTAACCGCCTTTTCTAAGTTCCTCAAGGCCTCCTCCGTCTTCCTTGTCCTGGGCCCTGCCCGAGCGCTCGGCAATGTTTGCAAATTTTCCTGTTTTAAGCTCTTTTATAATCCCGTCCACGTCCTTTGCATCTGACTCAACAGGAAATGTGCACGGCCAGCAGCCAAGAGAGCGGTACCTTTTTCCCTCTCCCTGGTCGTAATACAGGGAAACGGTGGGAATATTTTCACGCTTTATATATTCCCAAATATCAAGCTCGGTCCAGTCCAGAAGTGGATGTATGCGAAGATGTGTACCCGGGGCAAAATCGGTTTTAAACTGTCCCCAGAATTCAGGGGGTTGATCGCCTATGTCCCAGTCGCTGTTCTTGTCCCTGGGTGAAAAATACCTCTCCTTTGAACGGCTTCCCTCTTCGTCTGCCCTTACCCCTACGATAACACCGGTGAATGGTTCGGTATTGCTGTCAATCTCATAGATCTTTTTCGCATGATTGAGCCTGTATCTTGGCCATTTTCCGTTCAATGTATTCTTTAAAGCTTCTGTCTTTAAAAGCCTGCAGCATTCAAGATGGGTTGCGTTCCCGTCGGGGAATGTGAGCTTTTTCTCCAACGCCTCTTTGTTTTCCCCGTAAATCATGTCCAGGCCCCACTCGAGGGCAAGCCTGTCCCTGTACTCTATCATCTCGGGTATTTTAAAATGAGTATCGATATGCACAAGGGGGAAAGGCACATGACCAAAGAAGGCCTTTCTTGCAAGCCACAGCAGGACAGTGCTGTCCTTGCCTATGGACCAGAGCATGCACAGGTTTTTGAAATTCGCATAGGCCTCCCTCAGTATATGTATTGACTTGTTTTCCAGCTTATCAAGGTGGTTCATTCAATCGCCCCTTTGTATTTTTTGGCTCAACGTCCTTGCGTGATTTGCTTTTATACCGCAAGCACTGATGAACCTTCTCGGTGTAACTTGCAATAATAATTTTGTCAAATGCCCGGGCGGGCATTAAACTCACAGGCAGTTAAAACCCGGTTTTGTTTTCCGCCTCAGGCCCAAGGTATTATATATGTCACTTCAATTTATTCGAAGGATGATTTAAGATATAAAACCCTTTTTCATTCAGGTTGTTTTCCCGGTTGTATGTCATTTCGCTGTCATCCATCTGCCTGAAAATTCCTCCTGCTTCCTCTACAATGCACTGCATTGCAGCCGTATCCCATTCCATTGTAGGGCCGAACCGGTAGTACACCTCCGCCTCGCCCCTGGCAATCAGGCATCCCTTCAATGCGCTTCCGGCACTGACAACATTTTTTATGCCGTTTTTCTCTATCAGCTGCATAAGTTTGTCTGATTTATGGGACCGGCTCATCATCAGGCGGATATCCTCTGTTCTTGAAGAAACGTGAATTTTTTCAATATGCCCGTCATTTTCATAATAGGCACCCTTTCCCTTTACGGCATAATACAACTCTCCTGTAACCGGAATGCCGATAACCCCCAGTACGGGTTTTCCTTTATGGCATAAAGCAATGTTTACGGTAAATTCGCCATTTTTCTTGACAAATTCCTTTGTTCCGTCCAGGGGATCAACAATAAAACACCAGTCATTTTCAAGCCTTTTTGGATCATTCTTTGATTCTTCCGCCAGAATGGCACATTCAGGATATTTTCTTTTCAGATTTTCAACAATATAATCATTAGATTTCCTGTCGGCTTCGGTTATAGGCGAGGAATCTTCCTTGAAATCAACCGAAAAATCCTTTTTATATATCTCAAGTATAATACGTCCTGCTTCCCTGGTTAATTCTTTTACATTCTCAAGCACCTGCGTCAAATCCTGAAAATCCATAATACCCCTCTGAAACCAGAAATGATTTATTGGTTTGTATTTTTGTAAATATTATACCCAATATTGCCATTATTTTATAATATCCATGGTTTTCATATGTCTACTATTATAATATACATTACTTCAACATAAAAGCTAAATTGAACAAAAAAGAAAAAAATGAACAACGAAACAGCAACATCAGGACAGGGGTATTTTCTCGTACGTATTTTTCGTATGACCTTTAACCACCCTGTATAACTGGCGAACCGGATACTTCAGGGCCCTGCTTTCGGAAACCACCATATCCTTGTATTCCTCCGGAAATTTCAGGCAGTAGCTGCATCCTGCCTGAGCAATTTTACACGGCAATGATATAACTTCAAACACATATCCCTTTCTCTCAAAATGCCTGCACATCTTTATTGTGAAATTGCCTGAATCATATACTGCCAAACAGTCCACTATATCAAGCTCCCGTACCTTAATCTTTTATTATACTATGAAATAACTTCGTGTCTGGTTACCTGCATAATAATATGTAAAACATAAAGAATCACTGCCGGTGTTCTTAACCGCTGTACAACCGGCCAGAAGGCAAAAGATATCCTCACGGATGCCCGAAACGGAAGGTGATAAGTCGAAAAACTTTGCAGCATACCTGACAAACTTCATGGTTATCCTGGTTAAATAAATATTTCTTTTATTGGGCCGTGAATCAAGGATTTATATTTAAAAGCTTCAGACTGATGTATTAGTCTGTATTGTAAATTATACTTGATTTATTGAAAAGGCAGGAAGAAATTCTGCAACACAGAATGCTGTATAAACAATAATAAAGGGCTTCAGGAAAACCTGAAACCCCTGGTACGCCCGACACGATTCGAACGTGCGACACCAAGTTTAGGAAACTTGTGCTCTATCCTACTGAGCTACGGGCGCATATTTACTTCAGGTAATTATTTTACTACAGCTTCAGTAGTATGTCAATAACTCCGATTCTGCTTAATTCGCGTTTATATACATTACTTTCCAATTTATTGAACATTTTGTTTCTTGCTTCTTACAAATTCTTTACACTTTCCTTTTTACTGTATTATCCAGCTTTTTTATGTTAAAATATTTTTGAATTGTTTGTCCATTTTATTGGTCCATACAGGCAATTACTTGCTCCACTGTCACAAATAGTACAAACACTACATAAAATAGTACAAGGAGTGCCATGTGATGAAATCGGTGACCATATGTTACAGGAAAGTCCTTGGATTAATTTTTTTGATAATTGCAGCTTTTATCGTGTTTTTTCCTGCCACCTGTTCGAATGCGCAGGAATTAACCGAGCAAATCTTTATTACGCTTAAAATCAACGGCACCCCTGTTTATACCGACACGCTTCCTTATGTCAAGAAAAACAGAACTTTCGTACCTGTCAGAGCTGTTGCTGAAGCTTTGAACATGAATGTTGAATGGATTCCCGATGAAAAAAAGATTGTTTTAACTGATGACGAGCATACGATTCAAATGTGGCTGGACAGCAACATACTTATTGTAAATGACCGGGAAATTACAATGGATGTTAATGTTGAAGGCTTTAGCGGCAGGGCAATGGTACCCGTTCGATATCTGGCCGAGATAAAGGATTTTGAAATTAAGTGGGATGATTATACCTATTCGGTTGAAATGAACAAAGAAGGGGTGGCAATACCTGCTTCAAGCATTTTTCACAGGTCCTATTCCGATGACGATATTATCTGGCTTGCCAGGATTATCCATGTGGAAGGAAGATATTTAAGCCTGGATGCCAAAGTCGCAATCGCAAATGTTGTACTAAACAGGACAAAGGATCCGAATTTCCCGGATACGGTATATGATGTAATATTCGACAAAAGATACTCAAAGCAATTTCCCCCTGCGCATAGACAGGGATTCAAGGAATTAAAGCCTGACGAATCCTGCGTTATTGCGGCAAAAATGGCCCTGGAAGGAATCAACAACATAGACAAATGCCTTTATTTCAACAACAGGCCATTCAGTAACAAATCAAAGGATTTATACAAGAAGATAGACGGGGAATATTTTTACTACTGAAAAATATGCAGCCTGCTGCCTTAAAATACAAAGGCCTTCAGGCTGCAGTACCGTTAACATGTGATAACCTTTTTTTCAGCAGTGCGCCATTCTTTTTCATAACCGCCTTCCTTATCCACTTTTTTGGCATAAGGCTCCAGGTCTTTCCATTCCATTTTGGTTTCTGCCCATTCAATTAGAATGTCGTCGTTATTCAGAGCAAACTCCTTTTCCGCGCTATAAAGCCTTGGTCTTACCGAGCTTGCATGGTATGTAAGCTTTTCAGCCGAATTGTTCTCAAAATAGCCGGCCCTGTGCTCTGCAATTATCTCGGCAGGAATATCGTACACTGTTCCATCGGGCATTCGAACCCTCAAATATTTCTTCATTGCATTCCCTCCTTTTCAGGTTGGACATGATTGTTAAATTTTTAACTATATTTATTTTATCATATACCAGATAGAATTTCCACATATTTTTTATAAAGAATACGCTTTTTTCTGCGGCTTCAACTGAGAAATAATTGTATAAATTAAATACCTGTACTATAATATTTTATTGGAGGATAATCCGGATTATCATTGCTTAAATTCGAACCCGCCCGTTTACGGCGCAAGTAAATGCCCTGTAAATTATATGCTTCATATCACCGGTGCGGGTGGCTGACAAACATTCTTAATCAAAAATAAGGTGCATACTTTTTGTCCGCAACATAGTGAAACTTTGTGATTTACTGTATGTAAGCGCTTACTTTTTACTTGTTGAAAACGTATCTCAAGGCACCCGCTTTCTGCCCTGAAGTACAAGAGATTGCCGTTTTACCAGGAAAAACGGTGGTTAACTGCAATAAGTCCTATAATAATACTTTACAAGGATTGCTCATGGAAGTACTTGATGTTTGGAAAACAAGCAGGTCGAACAGTGGTTAAATCCACTGGTAAAATATTTATCTTAAATTATACAAGGAGGTTTCTTATGTTTAAACGTAAGTTGGCAGCATTGCTTCTATGTTTTCTTCTTGTTTTCCCTTCGGTAGCCATACCGGCTGCTGCTGAAGATTCAGCGGACGATTTTATCAGCATCAAAAGCGATTGGAAGGGCAGCGTTTTCGGTGATGTGGGCGGCCAAAACAAAATCACCTCTGAAAACTTCGAGATCACAGAGAACGATGACGGAACGGTGAAACTGCGCAGTTCAAACAATTGCGGTAAAATCGCAAGCTCCTCTGAAGGCATTGCCTTTTATTACCGGGAAATACCATCGGGCACCAACTTCGAACTGACAGCCACTGCCACGGTGGAATCCTTTGACATGAACAACCAGGTATCTTTCGGTATTATGCTCAGAGACAAAATATTGATAAATGAATCCAACAAGGATCCCCTCGGCAGTTATATCGCCGTAGGACCAATAGACGTTACAAAAGATCCTGCGAAATATACCTTCTCCAGGAATGCCCAGGGCCAATCAAAGCAGGGAGACATAAAAAACCAACCCAAACCCGCACCTGGGAATACATATAAATTGAGCCTGAAAAAGTCGGGAAATATCTTTGTACTGGCATTTGGCGATGAAGAGCCTATAATCCTTGACAGTTTTACCTTTGAAGGCGATATACTGTATGCGGGTCTGTACACATCCAGGAACACAAGCGTTGTATTCAGCGACATACTACTTGTATCCGAAGCCCCGGTAGTTGATTTACAGGTTGATTCATCGATGATGAAAACCTCATACCTTCCCGGTGAGCCCCTGGACTTGGAAGGGCTTGAAGTTACGGCTTATTATTCGGACGGCACATCAAAAACTTTATCGGCAGATGATTACGTCGTAGCAGGTTTCGACAGCAGCTCCCCGGGTACAATTGCCATAAGCATCAATTTCGGCGGTATATCAAAAACCATTGACCTGGAAATACTTCCTTTAGTTTGTACCAGGTTATGGGTTAAATATTTACCTGCCAGGACCGATTACTATATAGGCGATATTTTCAATCACGACGGGTTGACGGTTATGGCGGAATACAACAACGGCTACAAAGAGGTGGAACTGGCAGAAGACAAGTACACACTGTCTGTTTCGGGCCAGAATGCCTTGGAATATGTTTTCAGTGAATCAGGTACCCATAGAATTGAAGTGATATCTAATGAAGAACCTTCTGTCAGGACAGGATTTGAAGTGACCGTTTCAGATGCATCCATTGATGGTCTTGAAATCAAACAAAAACCCCTGAAGACAGTTTATTTCATTGGTGATGAACCGGATTGGACAGGACTTTCGGTTTATGCCCGTTACAGTGACGGCACGAAGGTACGCCTTGAAAGAAACGAATACACGGTATCCGATCTCGATACTTCGAATGCAGGAGAAAAAGAAATCACCATTACGCATAAGGGAAAAACCGCACTGCTTAAACTGCTGGTAAAGGAAAGGTCTTTATCCGGACTGGAGATCACCAAATATCCTAAAACAACATACTTTACCAGCGAGAATTTCAATGCTGAAGGACTGGAAGTATGCCAGGTCTACGACAACGGTGACAGGGAAATACTTAAGGATTACACCATTGATTCATCAGCATTCAACAGCAATGCACCTGGA
>Ga0134093_1001010_pt1 | contig 30115 bp, 45 predicted proteins | sample 4_1taG_FD_94452 | JGI IMG/M metagenome (GOLD analysis project Ga0134093, IMG submission 94452) | Switchgrass degrading microbial communities from high solid loading bioreactors in New Hampshire, USA - 4_13_20_68_A1 metaG | ecosystem: Engineered > Bioreactor > Semi-continuous > Anaerobic >...
GGAAAGTGTCTGCTTGGTAAGTCTGGCTTTGGGTAATAGGACGTTTCGTATCAGCTACGTATTCGCAATATTCAGGTGCTTCCTCATAATACACAAGATCCGGGTCGCGAATATAGTTAGTGTGGAGCGTTTTGCCTGACACTGTTAATGCCTGCCAACTGCTTAAATCATCCGAATCAAGCACACGCCCTTCGAGAACCCCCAATCTATCGGAGGGGACATTCCAGTTTACATTGTTATCCTCGAACCACCCAACGGCGGGTAGCACCAGCTCAGTGAGGGAGGAACAGCCATCAGCATAGTAAGTCATGAAATAACCCCCCACGCTTGTAAGACCGCTAGTATCCGGGACAGCGAGCGAAGTGAGGGATGAGCAGTAACGAGCATAGTAACCCATGAAATAATCCCCCACGCTCTCAAGACCGCTAATGTCCGGGACAGCGAGCGAAGTGAGGGAGGAACAGCCATAAGCATAGGAACGCATGAAAGAATTCCCCACGCTTGTAAGACTGCTAGTATCCGGGACAGCAAGCGAAGTGAGGGATGAGCAGCCATCAGCATAGTAAGCCATGAAATAATCCCCCACGCTCTCAAGACCGCTAATGTCCGGGACATCGAGAGAAGTGAGGGAGGAACAGCCATAAGCATAGTAACGCATGAAACTGTCCCCCATTGTCCCGGTCAAAGCCGACTTTTGGGAAATGGCGATACTAGTTATTGTTTTTGCATTATAGAACGAAGGCGTCATATAATTATTGCCTGACTTATTCCAGTTGTGGGCTATCTGCATTGTAGTGGAAGTTACCGGGAAAGTGGTGCTTGTGCCTGAGACAGATAGAGGAGTCCAGTCTCCACTGGTTCCGGCGCGATAATATACCGTACCAGAAGTGGCAGACGAAGAACCCCTGTACAGTCTTATCGGGCAGGTTCCTGACGCTTCCGAAAATGTCAGGGTATGGATAATGTCATATTGTTGATTAGGGTCTATTGTAGCCACGATTACTCACCACTTCCCTTTTTCACCTTGTTCATCAGGTTGCTAAGTTTATCTTCTGATAAGCCTAGTTCCGTTGGGTAACTAAATTCGTAGTCTCTGGACGGCAGGGCAAGCTCTGATAAGGCATCACAGCCCCCTGCATAGTCACTCAGGTATCGCTCCCCACTAAACTTCATTTTGACAGTATCGGGAATCCCCAATTTTGTCAGATTCAAGCACCCGAAGGCATAAGCCCCCATGAAATCCTCTCCGGCAGATGTCAGGTTACTTACATTTGGGGCATCCAGCGAAGTCAAGCCAAAACACTCTCTCGCATAGCTGGAAAGAAATCCTTCTCCTGCAGATGTAATCTGGGACGTATCCGGGACTGATAAAGAATGCAATTTATGACAGTCCAGAGCATACGAACCCAAGAAGTAATCACCGACTTCTGCTATGTTGGAAGTGTCAGGGACGGGCAGGTAAGGCAGGGAAGAACACCCCTGGGCATATGCCACCATAAAATAGCCACCAACCTCTGTAACTCCAGAAATATCCGGCACGTCCAACGCTACCAGGTTAGGGCAGTTGTAAGCGAAGAAGTAGAAGAAGTAACTGCCTATTCTGCCCTCCAGAACAGCCTTTTGGGAAAATGTAATCTCTGTTAGATTAGGATTATTCCTAAAAGACGGGGTGGTGTAATCGTCCCCGTCTTTATCCCAGTTAAGCCCTACCTGCATTACATAATCGCTCACGGGGATAACGGTCTTATCGCCCTTGACAGTCAGCTCATTCCACTTATTACCATCTCCAGGACGATAATAAACAGTGCCAGAAGCCGTTGCGAAGCTGCCCCGGTGCAGGTAGATATGGCAATCGCCTTTAGGTTCGGCAAATTTTAGGGTCGCTATTAAATCATAATCTTGAGATGGATTGATTTGCGCCATTATTATCAACCTCTCCCCTAGCTTGTTGCTCCTATGGTTGCTGCAACCTGAATGTACACACTTTTATCATTCGCCGGTTCTTCCGTAGACGCTACTCTTGCTCTGGCCCAGAAGATTGTATTTGTTGCACCGATTTTTGTTAAGAAATCCAGCGGCTCTCCCCAATCTTCAGCCGTCCCTGGCTGTCCATTATTGTCAGGAGCAAGCTGCCACATCGTTACTTTTGCTGAATCTACAATACTGATCCTCGCATGGCGTGAAGAATCTTCAACTGTTTCGTAGCCAGGATCACAACGCACCGCCAGCTTGATCCAGCTACCCTCCTGGTAGCCTGCGGCAGGGACTTTGATTGCGCCGGATTCAATCGGATCCAGTCCGGTGCCACTTGAAACAAGTGTGCCGTCTGTGCCTCCTGCGGTTGGGTTATTCTTATAAATCTTGATTTTGCTTTCAGCCATTTATAACCACTCCTTTTCTTGGATTTTCAAAACCCTAATCTTCGTCCAGGTTTTACCTTGGAACTTTAAGTTTCAATATCTATTCCCAGCCACACCTGTATTCTCCTGTTCGGCTTTAACAGGTTTTTCAGGGGCGACTGCTCATTGTTAACATCAAATTTCTTGTCCTCGTTGTTCAGGACAATTGTAACTTCGTTCGCTGATATGTTGCCAACAGGCAAACTGCCCTGACTTGCTTCCCGTTCTTCCAGCAACTTTACACTTACCAAATCGTCGGTTTCGTATACTTCTCGGATGCTAGTAAAAAACTCAACTATCTTTGCACAGCGCCCGGCATGGCTCCATTTTGTTATTTCCAGTACCTGTTTTGCAACGTCAAGGACCTGCGGCTCTAATGCCTTGCTCCAGCTTACCTGTGTGTTGCCAGTGACTGTTTCAGTCTTCAGGAGCGTGTCGTCCGGACCATACAGCCTAATCGTAAAGTCAACAGGCCATTCTTCCCTTGCTGTGTCGCCAACAACTTTTAACTGCCGTATTGGTCTGGGTACATGAGATACCGTCAATGTAGGGTAAGGCTGTGCAAACAAGCCACCCTCACCCGCAAATTGCGCTCCCCACCAACCCATCTGCCATTGACCTAACATATTGGGTGATGGGGCAAGGTGGTATTCGCCGCTTGTTAAGTCCCAGGTACCGTCAAGACATGCATATTTACGGGTTACAGCATCAATACTGTCGGCAGTCTGCTGGGGATAGCTGACATTGGCTTTTTCATTGGCCTCGATATGGATGGACTGGTCGATAAAAGGGTCGGTGTAGTCGATTTCGACCTTTGCCATGACTCTTCGCAGATTAGCCCGCATTTTATTTAAAAATTCCTGTGTAACTTGATACAATTACATCACCCCTTTACCAAGGGAATAATAATGCCGCTACTTCAACGCCCTCTGTGGAACTATAATTAATATAAATTTGTGTCTTGCCGCTGTCGGCTTGGTTGTAAATATCGGGATCAAAAGGTCCAATAAACCTGTCTGTCCCCGCTGGAATTTCAACTATTCTATCAGCCAATTTCAGCCCGGCTTTGACATATCCTGAAAGGATTGTAACAGCTATATCCTCTTCACTGTTGTTGAGGACATGGAGAAAGACTCTTCCGTCGTTTTCTGCTTTATGACCTTCTTCCACAGCAGGGGAATATGCTGCTGCAAGGCCGGTATCAGTTAATATTTGACGTGCAAGGCTTACACGTGCCATTACTATCACCTCTCTATCAGGTTAAACTTTATATCCCGATACCAAACCCGGCCGTTACTGTATTTGAAGCCCCTGACATTTCTGTCGCCACAATAGAACTCGCCAGTACGCAATTCATTTGTTTGCGGGTCAGTATATTCAACCATGAAAGACACTGGAGAGACCAACGTCAGTAAGTTTTTGAGTTGTTCATTGGGCAAATAAAGCCACATCAATTCAATTTTTCTTTTTGTAGCAATCCGCTCTATCTGAAGATAGCCTGAAGCCACCCTGCTCGCTATGCTCAGGTCGGCTATTGTTACTTGATAATCGGAAGGTGTGGGAATCTGTACGCCGTTAATCTTAATCATACTCTCCCCTCCACATACCTCAAAATAGGAGCATAACCCAGGCGCTGGGCCTCTTCGTTCAACCTTTGTAATTGCATCCTGGCGATTGTCCTGCCATCAAGGTTAAGCACTATTTCTCTCGACCCTTCTTCTCTTGTGTTTAAACGCATCGCCATGCTCACTGCTTCATATACACCCTGGGCAACCGCTTCAACTATTTGATCGTTGTTGGCAACCGCCGTCCTTCGCCCAATTGTTCCAACCAACTCGGGCCCAGCTTCACGAGCTATAAACAGTTCTCCAAAAGAAGGGAAGCCGCCAATGGCAAAAGTGGGAACGCTCAACCGGGCAACTCTACCCAAACTAATAGAAGTAATATTGCCTATAGTAATTGAAGCGCCTATTCCTGGAATTTTTGAAGCCGCACTGTTGTATTTGTCAATAAGGTCATTGAGACCGTCAATAACGAAATTTACAGCTCCTTCAATGCCTCCGACAATGCCATTCCATACATCAATAAAGAAGTTGCCAATTCCGTACCAAAAATTAAACCAACCTTGCTTGAAGTTGCGTTTAAATTCTTCAAACCATCCTGAGAATTTTTCTTTCCACTCATTCCATTTTTCGCCAATCTTGTCCCATGTTTCGCCCCACCAAGTTTTCATGTTGTCACAGAAAACTTGCCATTTGGTTTTTATCTCTCCTGTTTCTGTATTAATGTACTTTGCCGTATCCCCTAGTTTTTCAATCACGGTTTTGTGAATGCTGTCATACTGCTCATTAGCAGCAGCGATAGCATCGTCCCGTGCTTGTTGAGCAGCTTTGATAATGGCCTCATACTGCTCTTTGTTAATCGCTCCGGCTTCGTACATTCTTTGAGCTTCGAGTTGTATTTTTGCATACTGAGTCTCGGCTGCGGCTATAGCTTCATCTCTGGTCATCTGAGCATTTTTGATTATTTCGGAAGCTTGTTCCAAAGAAATCCTTGTTGCATTATCTTTAAGCCTGTTCATTATGGTTTGATATTCTATTTCTGTTTCAGACAAGTGCCTTATGCCCATATCGCGCATTTCAGCCTGAATTCTGTTTACCTCTGCCTTTTCTTCTTCTGTAAGCTGTCTATGCTCTTCGGCTGCCTTTCTATAAATCTCAATAATACGTTCTTCATTTGCTTGTACTTGCTCCTTTAGATCGTCATAATAGCTTATATTATCTTGGATTAATTTGTTATAAGCCTCTTCACCCAAAGCATGTCTTAAAGGTTCCAATGTACGCAATGCTTCGTTTTTGTCTGCATCAAGCTCGTCAATAATTGTTTTGGATATTGCCTGCACCTTTGCTCCAATATCCTGCACGATAGAATCATCAATAATCATATTAGTCCAGTCTATTTCAACCAGAGTATCTTCCAAATCTCTCATTTGCTCAAGGAACGGCTCCATTTTCTGTCTTGTTATATCGCTTATCCCTTCACCTAAAACGTCAATTTCCTCGATGCAGTCAGAAGCCGCCCAGCCTAATGCCCTTATGCCTAATGTGATTCCTTCAAATATTAAAACGGCAGCGGAAAACGGAGCAGCAGGTGTAAAGAGTAAGGCAATACTTCCAAGTGTAAGTAACCAATCTTTAGAATCAATGTCTAAGACTTTCATTGCCTTTCCTATTGGTTCAAATATAGTTTGAGCAGCATTTTTTATTTCTTCTGGTATCAGGTTAGCAAAGAAACCTCCTATGGCCGGCATTGCAGTTTCTGTTATCCAATTAACTGCTTTCTTTAAACCGTCCCATATTGTTTCAAGCCCTTTTCTAAACTTCTCACTGTTTCTTACCAAATCAATAGTCCTTGATACAATTACTGCTATAGTCGCAGCTATCCCAGTGATAACAGCCGCCGTTCCGACATAAGCTGTGCTATTGCCTAACATGCTCGCCAGCTTAATTGTTTCACCGCTTGGCGATACGAAAGACTTGCCTAGCGCATTTACAGCATTGAAGAAAGCATTTGTCCCTCCGCCAGTGAACAGTGAGTACAGTGCATTGCTCACTTTCCATGAAGCTATGACTATGCCAATGGTCGTTGCAAGTTCCAAGATTCGTTCAAAAGGCTTTTGTAATTTTTCTGCGATTTCATTAGCCCTATTTTCTACAACAGTCAGGAAATCATAATCATATTGTGAAAAATCAATGCCAAGGTCCTGATTGATATTGGAAAGGCTATCTTCTAATTGCAACAGATTTATTTCATCAAACGGCGCTAATGTATTCTTGAGCTTATTTGCGTTTTCCGTTGCTTCTTCAAAGCCGCTTGACACTTCTTCTACACTAGAGTAATCTATCTTTGGCAATTCAAATCCCATAAAGATTGCAGCATTTCTCACGGCTTCAGCTAGCAGCTTTACAAAGGCCTGCAAGTACGGCAATACTTTTATCAATACAGGAATTAACAAATCACCCAATGCCCTTCTTAGCAACTTAATCTCCTGGTTCAATATCCTCATGGCATTGGCGGGAGTGTGTATCTCGCGGGCGAAGTTCCCGAGAATGCCCTGTTTCCTAGCGGTATCCATCAACTGCACAAAGCGCAATTGAGCTTTCTCAAACTGTGTCATTGTCTCAACATTTTCTTCAATGCCAAGCTTCATTGCAACCAGCTTCAAGGTTGCTTCCGACATATCAAAGCCCCATTCACGCATAGGTCTCGGCTGTCCAGCCAGTGCACTTTCCAGCTTTTCCATTGCAATGTCATAATCGACATTGAATATAGTTGCCAAGTCATACCCAAGCTGGGTTAAAGCCTTGGACATAATCGCAGCTTTGTCAGAAGCAATGCCAAAACCCGTTGCCATATTCTGAAATACAGCCTGATACCGAATCCATTCTGACGGGTCTATACCGAAAGCATCCCTGACACGAAAAGCATACTCTAATGCCTCGTCCGCAGCACCTCGCATGGAAACCCTGAACAGGTTCAGGTTCTCAACATACTTGTTACTCTCTTCAACCCATTCTGCCATTACCCTTGCCACTCTTCTTAAGCCCAAATACAAGACCCCAAGTTTTGCATAAACAGCCTTGATACTGATACCTAAAATGTTGTATGTCTTAGACAACCCTCTATTAGATACTGACAATCTTTCATTTTGAGTAATAAGCCTTTGAATCCTGGCAGGGAATGCGCTAAAGCCTGTCGCTACCTTATTCATTTCATCCGCCAGCGGCCTCATGGCATCAGCCACTTTCCTTATCCGTTCAGCAAATGCGTCAATGTCCACTGACGCTAACTGACTTGCTAGTTCAGGGAGCTTTTTCAACTGATTCAGCACACTTCCAAGTTGTGATTTCCCTATAGTAGTCAAAGGTTGCAACGCCTTGACAAGTTCTAATATATTGTCTGAAACATTACTCTTTTTAAGCACCATGTCAAGCTGCTGAGTAACCTGCCCAAAGCGGGAAAGCTGATTAAGAGTAGAGCCAAGCTTGCTTTGTATAGTGCCTAATGGTGACAAGCTCTGCGTTAATGCCGTTATTTGACCTCCGAATGCTCCAAAATCTACCGACATAAGCTGTTCACTTATAACCGATACCTGACTTAAAGCATTCAAGGTTGCCCCAAGCTTCGTGCTAAAATTAGCCAAGGGTTGCAAAGAATTCGCTAATAATTGTATTTGTAAGGCAAATTTATCAAACCTGGTAAATGAATTAAAGTCCTCAGCCATAATTGTAAAATGACGCAAAGAGGACAAAAGCCCGCTTGCCTGTGTTTTAAATCCCTGTAAAGGTTGGAGTGCAGTGGACAGTTTCTTCATTTGGTCAGTAAATTTGCTGAAATCAACCCCCTGTAAGGATTTCTCTAGCCCGCCTGTAACCTTTTTTAGCCTTTCCAGTGACTTTGAAAGTGCATCTAAGCCTGCAACCGCTTTTTCCGAATTTTCAGTTATCTCTATTTGAAGGCCATCAATGTCCATCTGCGTTCACCACCTTGTGTTCAGGTAATTTCAACCTTGACGCCCATGCCATAAACATCGCTTTTGCTTTGTCCCTGGCCGCTTTTTCTTCAGCTTCTCTGTTAGCCGTTGCCTCTTCCTTTGTAAGAGGATAAGGCTTTTCAGTATAAGGAATAGGCTTCGTTCCCGGTTTTGCAAAGGCATGAAGTATTGGAGCCACATCACACAGAGCCTCGTATATATACAAGCCTTGCATCCACAGTTCCTGGTTCTTTTGCTGCCTTCTCAGTTCATAAGCTTTACGGTAATACTTCACCAACAAGCAGTCATCATTCCAATACTGGTCATAAGTCATGCCGATACTGAGGTAAAAAGGGAAATGCTCATAAAATATTTCAGTATAACTGGGAGAGGACGAGCTCTCTAAAAGCTCGCCTCCCACTTCACGTTTCCCACAGCATCTTCCGGCTCTTCCATGAGCGCCTGAATCGGCTCATTATACATCTCGGCAAGCTTGCTGAGCAAATCCTGCTTATTTGTCATCTTTGAATAGATTTCATCAACAAGTTCCTTTTTTACATACCTGTGATGAGCAAGAAAAGCACCCGCAAACAATGCTGGCAATGTAGTCATGGGCTTGTCAGCTATATCGCTGGCAATAAAGCCCTGTCGCTCCATTGTCTCAATAGATTTCCGGGTAAATTCAAGAGTGTATTCTTTGCCGTCGTACTCAAACCTTATCTGCTTCGCCATAATTTACCTCCTAAGAACTCTTTAGTGTCGGTTTCGTTGAAGGAGCAATTGAAATCACCATTTCAACGACACCGTTCACGTCGGCCCCTGTTACCCACACCGTATGCGACCCCTGCCACTCGAATATGCCCTCCGAGCCGCTTGTGCCAAACTCCAGGGCATAGTAAAGCTCTTTGTTTGCATCCGCTTCAACAGCCTCAAAATCCTCTTTCGTGTAGTTCGCCCTGAATTCCATAGCATCCATCGACTGAATTCCTTGAATATACGTTTGAGCAGGGTCGGAAAGTGTCGTGGTTTCGATAAGCTCAGGAGCGCCGCCTAAGTCCGGAAAATTCTTAATGTCAATAACCTTGTCCAAAGAAGCCGAACTGGCTCCCCATTTCAAGGTTACACCATAGGTACTTATAGCCATTTCACATTACCTCCTAAAAATTATTCCTCCGACGGCAACAACCGCCGTGTATCTGCCAACCATCCTATAGATGGTAGCATCCTCCAAGTTCGCTATTGGTTCCTTCAATGTTCTTGTAAATCCCATAGATGCGAATTCTTCGTCAATCACTTTAAAAATCGACTTGCACTCGCTCTTCTTTCCTGATTGCTTATTTGAATACACATTTACTTCGTACATGAGCCTGACATGGTTTTCTACGCTGCCGCTGTCTTGAGTACGCTCATACACGCTGTTTCCACGCTCCTCAATGATTACCGCAGGGAATACCGCCGGAGATTTTATATATTCGCCATAAACTGATATAGGATTGAATTTCTCTCTTAGCCTTGTCGCTATTCGATTGAATACTTCGTTCTCTATATCAATCACTGACCAAAAACCTCCCTTGCAATATCTTCTACCTGCCGTTGTAACTCAAGAAGCGTGTTATACATGAACGGCCTGCTTTCCATGCCCTTAGTCCAGTGCCATTTTTGGTCGCGTTCATTGAAGTAAACCCATCCTTTTTCGCCATGCTCGTTTATGTCGTATTTCCAGCCTTCCGGTGCAGGATGGGGCTTCTGTTTGCCGACAATCCCGGTTCCGAACTCAACATATACTGCATACGGAGCACCGGCTCTTATTATCCCAATCCCAACTTCCGGGTCAAAAAATCCTGTTATACTTTCCTCTAACTGTCCTGTATAAACCGCACCGAGTTCCCTGACCTGTGCCTTTGCTATCTCCACACCTTTATCAACTAGAGCTTTAATCAGTGCCTCTGTCTTTTCACTTAACTGTCTTTTGTATGCCTTAACCTCATTAATTGCCTTCTCTATGCTCCTGGTAGTAAGCCGCATTTTTATCTCAGGCACTGACATTCACCTTCCGCACCGCATACATTATGCTATTTAAGCCCTTGGCAACCTTCCTCACAATATAATCGTGCGGTTGGCTTGTATTCAGGTTGTCAATCCAGAGTATGGAACTCTCGTCTATCGGGCAGTTCATGTCATCGGTAATCATTACCTTGTCATAGCTCTCCATATCTCCGAACTGCCTTGTATAGCTCTCGCCCTTGGCTGCCGAAACGTTCATTCTTGCGGCTACAGGATTTTCGGAGTATATAAGCTCATACTCACCGGTTTCATTCCCGTACTCGTCCTTTATTGGCTGCTTGTCAACGAGTAGCTTGTAGTAGATTATTCTTGTGTTTCGTCTCAGCAGCCTCATTACTCTCCCCCCACAGTTGCTTTAGTCGGAGTATCTACAAGGGGAGTGACTTCTTTCAAAAGGCTTTCCGGAATATCACCCGGTTCATAGCCCCGGCTTATACCGTTTTCGCTGTGACTTATCTGCCCTTCTGCCCCTATCTTGTTGTAAAGGTACACAGCTACCCGGACCTGCAAGTTCAGATAACGGGCAGGTAAAACAGGTTCGCCGGTATCGTCAACAGGGAACTCGCCAAAAGGATAACGGCGGGAGAGGATGGCATACTTCGCAACATCTAACAATTCCAGCAAAAGGTTATCTTCCTCGTTGCCGGTAATTTGTAATTGTATCTTCAGACGGTCGAGTTGTGCCATCCTCTATCCCTCCTTTATTGCTCGTCTGCGGGTGCAACCTTCTTGGCGTTTGACAATGCCGTTCCCTTAGCCGCTCCAGATGCAGTTACTTCGCATTTAATGAACTTGCCTTCATCATTTGCGACCGGTGTGTACGTTGAACTTGTGGCAGTAGCTATGTCGGTGAATGTTCCCATTGGGTTATTACCTATCTTCCACTGATAAGCCAATGTAACTGTATCGCTGGGATCGCCGTTATAGGTAAGAACGAGAGCATCGGTCGCCACGCCCACGGTTGGAGTCCCTACCAATTCCACTTTTTCAAGAACCGGCAGATGTTCTACCGTACCAATCGGATCAATAGTGTAAATCAGTTTCCCAGGCTTCGGTTTCTCGAAGTTCTTGGAAATGTTGGTAATCTTCCCATGATACCATTCCGGTCCGTGGTCGAGGCCAATCTGACCGAATATCTGGTACTTCGCTCCTGCGCCTGTTTTTGCAAGTTCCTCTAAGAAGAAATTGCCCTTCTCCGGATGAGGCTGCTCAACGGGCGCAACAACAGCAGGATTCCACAGCATCACTGTGCCTTCCGGCAGGAATTCGCCAAGATATACCCCTACTTCTCCAAGGGGAGTCAGCAAGGTATTGATAGCAATACCATTGATATTCCGTGAAGCGGGTACTATTGTATTACCGTTCTGCTCGGCGTCGGCATTGAGCTGGAACAAGCTTACTGGGTCAACCCACAACACAAGCCCGTTAAGGCTCCCTTGAGATTCATATACGAGCTGCATCAATTCAGCTACGTCCCACACTCTCAATGGTTTGCCTTCCAGATCAATAACATTGGTTTCTATCGCAGTAAGCATTCCCCTGGTTCTGTTTGCCGTGTTGTCGTTAGCGGCCTTCTGATACTGCCCGTTGATGAAGGTATATTCAATGTCCCGACCGATTTTTGTCATCTTGGCTGCTACCTGGAAGTCAAGCTCATTTGTTGGATTCGGCTGCTGGCCTGCGATATTTATTCCCGACATAGTACCCATGTTCGACTGCTTCGCATAGCTGATATATACAGATTCATGGAAAATCTGCGTTACGTTTGTTTTTTGCTGCCTGTTAATATATGTTGCTTCAGGAGCAGTCAAAGACTGGTTTTCTGAAATATTCGGCTGGCTGCCGCCCTCGGTCTGATATTCCTGACCAGTCACAAATTCAACGCTGTTAGTAACCCTTCTCCTTTGCCCGATTATGGTACTGAAAGGCGTTCTGGTATTGCCTTTATTAAATAACATCCCGGAGTAATTCAATACTCCAAAACTGGTAATAACCTGATCTGCCATTTAATCATCTCCTTTATTCATTTTGCTTTTCAGCCATTTGCTGTTGGCGTATCAATGCTGCCACAGCAACCATGTCCCCGCGCTCCCGGGCTGCCGCAATTTCTTTTTCGTAATCCACTTTAGGATTAGCGCCAGAGCCAGCAGGGGGTTTAGGTGTACCCTTTAACAAATCTGCCTTTACCGCTTTTTCAACTGCCTGCTTTTGAACATTGATAACATCCACCATCGCCTTCGCACGGCTGGCTGTTAAATCTTCGTCCTCGGACACCACCACATCCAGCAAGGAAGTGTAATCCTTTTCGGTCAGCCCGGCTCCTATAAATATTTCTTTGGCTTTAAGTTTTGCAAGTTCTCTGGCATATTGCTTCTGTAACTCTGTTGCTTTATCAAGCTCCGCTTGCACCTTTTCTTCTGCTGTCATTGAACTTTCCTTTAACTTTTTTAATTCCTTTTTAAGCGCTGATAATTCCGAAGCTGTTTTATCGAATGTAGCCTTGCTCACAACTTCTCCGAGTTCTGTCCGATCTACCAAATCCTTTTCAGCCAGCGCAGTTTCAATCTCTTCAAGCGTTATGCCTTCCTTGTACGCATCGCCCAATAGTTCTTTCAAACTTGCCATTTTTACTACCTCCTGCGTTTTTAGGTGTTCTCTCACCGTGAATTTTGCGTTTTTAGAGTGCTTCTCTGCACTTTGTGTTTTTTAAAGTGCTTCTCTGCACTATAACAAAAAAGAGCACCAATCAACCGATTATCGGTCAACTGGCGCTCTCTTGGCGCTCTGTGTCAATTTTATTTACTTTTTTACATCGAGGGCACTTAATTTCTGCTTCTCCTTTAATTTTACCAAGAAGCTTGCCGCATTGCAAGCACCTAACGACCCTCAATAGCATCACCGTCCGCATCTGTAGGATTAGGCTTGTTATTCCCAGGCGTCGATGTTGCCTCAGCAGTTCTCCATTTCTCAAGGTATTCCTGGGAATCAATATATACTTGCTCAGGATCACTGAACAGTCCACAGGTAGTAATTGCTATTTGCGGGTGGATGCCCGCTTCAAGCATGTTCTGCAATCCTTGTGTTTTAACCAGCAAATTATCTGTCTTATTTCTAGTAAATTTAATATCTATCTCGCTAAGCTTTATATCTATTCCTGATACATCTTTTAAAATCCTCAATACTACCTTTAAAAATTGCTTTTCCGAACTCTTAAATATAAGCTCAGTATCCCTTGCCCTGGCTTCGGCCGCGCTCCATCCATCCCTAAGTAATACAGCGTTTCCAGTATCGCTGGTAGACCTTGCGTTTTGATGTCTGTCCGGCATACCACAAATGATAAGAATGGTTCTATAAATATCATCTTTGGTTATTTGCGTCTGGCTTTGATCTAATTCTTGAGAAATTATGTCTACATCAGCCGGATTGGTAGAATCGCTTTTTACTTTTAATGCTCCCAATTCTTTTAAGGCCAAAAATGTTTCTTCGTCGATGTCACAATTGACAAACTTCATAAAAGATTGGATAAACTGTTCAATACCATCCATCCTGTTCGAGATTGTATTATTAAGAGCATCAAGCAAAGGAAGAACAATCTCAAAAGCTCCCAATCTCGACATATTAGCGGGATATTCAATTATTGGTATATAGCCCAAAGCATGAGGCTCATTCTTTATAATCTCATTGTCCATTACCTCGAAATAAGTGGTAGGGGTATATATGCTGTACAATTCTTTTTCTTCCCCGGCAGGCGTTTTGGTTATTACATATTTGCCTGCCATCAATGGTCTTTTTCCAAAGCCATTATTATAAACCACAAATGCATATCTTGGATCAAGAGTGTCTATTTCAAAAGGAACATCTTCATTATCACCCGGCAATACCATTCGATAAGCCGTTCCACAAATATAAAACCATTCGGCTAATTCTTTGTCTTTTTGGGCCTTATCGGCCATAAACATATAATTATTGAGCAATGGTATCTTATTTTCTTCTATGCCTTCTCCGCGGCGCACATATTGAACCGGTTCACCAAAAACGTAACCCTTTTTAAAGTCCACTATTTCATAAGCGTGATTCTCAACAATCTTATTACAAATTTCAGGACGTATTTGTTTTTGCCTGTCCAAAATTGGCTGCCTTCCACGATAATATTTATATAAATAATCAATCTCAAGGCTATTTTGATTATGAATAGGCAGCACCTCGTTCAAGACATCAATAAGGTTGCCTGCCGTTATTTCGCTTTCCGCAGAATATAAAACTTCTCGGCCAAACAATGTTCTACTCATCCTTATAGTCACCCATTTCTATAATAGGTATTTTGTACCTTTTGCAGTAATCTTTTTCAATCATACAACCCTTACTCATACTCTTGCTGCCAAACGTCCACATCTCGTCGCACATGTCTAGTAAGGTTAAGCAATATTCCATTCCCTTCTCATAACTGACATCATGATAGAAAAAGCCTATCGCATGGTGAGGCGAAAGAAAACAAATATTAGGATGTATTGCGATTAATTTTTTAATAAGTGTTGCAACTTTATCTGCATTTTCTTGTTTGCCACCGAATTCATGACATATATAAACGAGTTTTTCCATTATTCCATCGCCACCCTTACGCTTTTCCTATTACCCCTTAAAATTATCTCCTGCAAAGCATGAGAACCAGGCAACATTTGTTTTCGTAAAGCATATCCTCCGTATTTCGTCCACGCTGTTGCTTGCACTAAGTTAAAAGGTTTGTAAGACACTTTCTTGTTTTGAATATCTATAACAATTTTCTCCGGTTTTGTTAAGACCACTTTATGAGCATGTCCAACTATTAAAATATCCAGGTTGTCTATAACGGTGCCGAATCTCTCATTCCGATTGACGCTTGCGCCTGTGTAAATCCCACCGCCAAACCCGTGTATTACGCACATCGTATAAGTGGGGTTTCTAGTCCCTGCTCCGTCTTTATCCCCAATACGAACTACAATGAAAGCCGCATTTTCCCTATACCTATCTTCAATATCCAATTTACAGCACACATCGTACAAAGGATGATCGTCAACTTCTTTTTTGCTTCTGTTTTCGTGGTTTCCCGGAACCACGCATAAGATTTTATCTTTTATGTCGCTTAACTGATCGGCCAGCCATTTTTTCTGTTCCATCGGTGTCATTGTTTCCTCGTAAATATTTGTCACCGAGCTTTTTATCCCATTATTCATCATGTCGCCTTGAATGGTTATATAGGAGTTTTGCTCTTTTTTTAATTGCCTAACGAAACTTTTCCAAGTTTCTAACATACATTCCTTAGCACCAATGTGTAGGTCAGATATAGGGTAAATCTTAATGTCGTTATTTTCGGGAAATTCATATATCAATAAATCAAAATCATCACGCAAATAATCACCTCGTTAGCGTAAAAAAGCAAAAAGCACGACCCCTTCCGGAGCCGGAGCTCCCAAGCAATCATGCTCTTATTTCGCCCGCACAATGCGAGCCTCCAAATTCGTATGAAATTATAATACTTATTTATAAAATAACACAATATCTAGTATTTGTCAATATTTGCTACACAAAATATTGTGCTAAAAAGGCCTTTTTATTGCCTCCACTTTCCCATACCTCCTGTCAATCAATGTTGAAAGCATAGCCAATGAATCCGGAGCATCATCATGTTTATTTTTCCCAGTTTGTACGAATGAAGTTAATTCTTTCATAAATGCAGCATATTCTTTGCTTCTATGCTTTTTATCTAAAAAATAATATGTTTTAATATCCGGAGCAGCTTGAATGATTCTTGCCAACTTGCTCTGATTGGATGGAGCTTTCCTATGCCTTAAATGTAATCGTACTCCACTCTTTTTCAGTTCTTCGTCCACCTTATCACAATACTCATCCCCACCGTTATTAGCTTCAAACATTACTTGATGAGGAAGGTGTCGCTTTAATTTGCCAACAACAATAGGCCTGGTAACTGTTTTGTCGCCCTTGTTAAACACTACATCAACAACATATACGCTTCCATCATCATACTCATACGCTATCGGCATTGAAAGGCTGTCACCACCGCCCCAGGCTACGTCACATGCTGCATATTTTGCAACAAGTCCACCTTCCGGTAACACACCGTTATAATAATTAAGCTCATCTTCCGGGAACAACAACCCCTCACGCTCGATCGGTTCATTCATGTACAGACACTTCCATGATACATCATCAAGACTTTCCCTCATATCAAGAAAATACTTCGTGTCATAGCCCACACCATACATATAATCAAAATTGCTTTCCTCATTTTCATTGAGGGCAGGGAATGATAAGAACTTCGCCCGCGGATCATCCTTATACTGCTCCTGGAGCCTGCCTATAACATCATGGACGCTCCACCTGGTTGCAATATGAATCTCTTTACAGCCCATCTTCTTACGAGATTTCAAGTCATTTGTATACTTCTCCCAAAGATTGTCCAGCCTGTCCTTTGACAACGCCTCTTCGATGCCGCTCACCAGGTCGTCACAGTACAAGTATTTGTCGCACCGGGTAGCTCCCGTCAGCGTCGCGTCAATAGAACGGCATGTAAGAGTTGCGAATTCCTTTTTCTTTTCCAGGTCGATTATTTCCTCTTTCGAGTTCGTGTAAGCTTTTTTTACGCCCGGAAACACGTCAGCCCACAGGTATTCCGGGTCGGTGATGAGGATATTGACCCTGTCATAGAAGCTCCTTGTCAACGCTCCTGAATGTCCGGACGCAATGCTTGCCCTCATCGGATATTTACCCATGATCCATGATAAAAAAAACATGCCAAGCGTGGTCTTTCCTGTCCCAGGAGGCTGAGAAATGGTTAATAAATCCAGTTTATCATCCTCTAATTCCTGCATTGCCTGGACAATCGGCAATATCTGCTTCCGGCGAGGAAGATAGAACCTCTTTGTAGGCTCCCTGTTGAATTCTATGTACTGCAAATATGCGTCAAAATCAATCGGAGCATCGAATAACAGCGATTTTTTGTTCAGATAATAGAATTTTTCGGCCAATTCATCGCTTTTAGCGAGTTTAACCTGCTGCGCGGTTATTTTACGTACATCCTTATTCCATAAATGAGCCTGTTTTTTGTCCTCAGATTCATAAATCCTGAGCATTTCAAATAAATCTTCCACAGCTTGATACTCATAAGGCCTGTTTTCAACGATTTTTTGCAGTTTTTGGATGGTTTGCAGGTTTGTCAACATAAAATAAGCGCCCTCCTCCCACGGAAAGGCGCTCAGGGGCGCTCAAATAAGATTTGCGAATTATTTCTTAATTTCCCTTCTCAATTATTGAAGCTCCTATCACCGGCATCATCAGGTCATTTGGCTTCCCTACCGTCCCATATACTATAACTCTGTCTCCTTCTTCAATATCTCTTTCAATCTCGCCAACATTGAACGCTGCTTCCACGGAATACACGCCATAGCCATCCCCTTCCTGCGTAGTCAAGTTGAATATGATAATTCGCTCTGTGTTTAACTTAATTAAACTAACCTCGCCAACTGCTTTTACAAATTTTCCTTCCCATTCCCCGGCGTTTATTTTAACAAAATCCGCATCAACTGCTTTTGGTCGAGGGTCTTCACCTATCATTTGCGTCGGGTCAACCGCCGGTGTGTTCATCGCCCAAATCATCGTCGCTAATGCTACAACAAAGAATACTCCTGTTAAAATGCCTACTACCTTCTTCGGTTTCTTCCTTATAGCCTTGATTAACAGAATTATGCCGCATACTATGAAGCCAATTACACTCACCACAAACAAGCCCATAACAACACCACCTTCATCCAAATCGTCCAAAAATCTATTTACGCCACTTCCTTAACTAGTCTATACCACTGCACCCTGCTTATACCAAAACATCTCACACGTGTTAGTAGTCATTGCTCTCATTCTACTACCTCTATATCTGAGAAACTTTTAACGTGTAACTGAACAATCGCATCCGAAGCCTCGTCAAGCAGCTCAACATTATAGCCAAGTATCGCGCCATACACAAGCCTGCCTGTCGCATCCCTGCCAGTATTGGAGCCAAAGATCGCTTCCACGGACTTTACGCGGCCAACCCAGGTTTTGCCGTTGTACTTTACGCTAACTAAATTGCCCATATCCTTACCCCCTTTCTGCCCGATGGGGTAATATCGGCTCATGTTGCCCTTTTACCCAGTCGGTTTTTCCGTACCTGTAATACCCTTCATAAGTCTTTCGATTATTCAATATGGTCTGAATGGTAGACGTCCTGAATATGCCACCGCTGTGAGTTTTCAGCCCACGGCGATTCATTTCCTCGGCAATTTCGAGCAGCGTCGCTCCCTCATCCTTCATACGAAACATGTCCTTGACCGCCTCCGCCTCTTCCGGAACAATTACCAACTGCTTGTTTTCCACTTTGTAACCATAAGGAGCCTTCCCACCAGCATAACCACCCCGAACAGCTTTTACAGCCCTGCCCGCGCTGGTTCTGCGTGTGATGTTTATGCGCTCCTGTTCCGCCACGAACATTGTGAAGGCTTCGAGTATTCCAGCAAATACGCCCATTTCTCCAAAATCCTCACACACCGAAATCAGTTGGATGTCCTTTTGGTACAATAACTGTTTATAGTAAAAGTATAGCTTTATATCCCTTGCTATTCTGTCACTCTTTGCAACGATCACACACTCAACAGGAGGGTTTTCCACATCGCCATAAAGAATGCGGTCAAATGCGGGACGGCTTTCTTTCACACCACTTACGCCTTCATCAACGAACCACTCTAAAATCTCAAAATCATTTCTGCGAGCATAATCTAATATCTGCTCCTTTTGAGATTCAATGCCGAATCTGTCTTCTCCCGCTTGACCGTCGGTTGATACTCTGATATATCCTACTGCCCTCTTCATGGTTTCCGCCTCCTTTAATTTCTTACAATTTGATTATAGTGTAATTACAGTTAGTTGTCAAGAGATAAATTGTAAAATAGTCCTTTTTATTTTTTGGGGTGGTGGAGAAGGTGACGACGGGGGTGCTCGGCGATCCCGTATCCCCCCGGGGCAGGTCCAAGGGGACCAGGAACCAGGAGACCAGGAGACCAGGGGACCAGGGGACCAGGGGACCAAAACCAGGGAACCGGGAACCGGGGACCAGGGGACCAGGAGAGTGAACCATACCAGGAGCATAAATTACAATTAATCTTGATTAACTTATTGACATTTACAGATAATCATATTATAATGTAAGTGTAAATTATATTAAAGGAGGTTATACCATGTACAACAGTAAAGAAAAAGCCATGCGGGAAGAAGCGCGGGCGGCTATTATTGAAGCATTAAGGAACGGCTACACCGGGTACTATTGCGACCTACACAACGAAGTATTTAACACAGATTATTACATCATAGGAACATATGAGGCTAAAAAGCACTAGAGGAATATGGCGTATTCGACGCGATCGAGAAAGTACAGACGTACGAAAAAGATAACTTTGGTGAAGTTTATACCGACTTGAGCGACCCGGAAAAACTCATCAACATGCTTTACTACATTATAGGCGAAGAGGTTTTATACGAAATGATGGACGGTATAGAAGCATGGAACGAAAATTGGAACAACCTAGCGACTGACGAAACAAACGCCGAAATATTAAAAGCCATTGAAGAATAGCAGAGTGACGGCGGGTAAATCCCGCCGGTAATGCAGCCGGGCAGACGGTCACAAGCCCGGGCGCTAATACAATGACATGGAGGTAAAGAGCAATGTTAAGCAAAAACAAAATTTATCAGGTTGTATATAATTATCTAGTAAGCAACGAGGGGATAGAAAACCTCAACGATCTATTAAAGACATGGACAGTATCAGACCCGACGAAAGCAAGTAACGGAGTAGGAGCCCTTATAACATTGTGCGCCGCGCTCCGCGATGAGATGCGGAGCGAAGCGAACAAGGCCTGCGGCAAGGCGGACATAGAAAAGTCCATGAGGGCGATTATAAATAACGCGCCCGAACACATGCGCCAATTGCACGGCGCTATCGTCAAAGGCGGCAAACAATACGCCTGCGACGGGCACCGAGCAATACGCCTAAACACGCCGATTGACCTCCCCGCGGCGCCGGTGCCGTGCACGATAGATTTTGACCGATTGTTTGCCGATGCCCGGCACAACGCCACCACGCGCCTAGCAACGCCCACGCTAGGCGAATTGAAAGCCTATATAAAAATTAAAAAGGCCGAGAACAAGGCCAAGTACGGCAAAAGCGCAAACAAGGAAACAATTTTATGGTATTTTGGGGAAGGCCGCCCCGTCGTCAATGCGGCTTATCTACTGGACATTCTGACGGCCTTCCCGGATGCCACCATCACGTGTGGCACTATGACCGCCCCGCTGTACTTCTGCCATACCGACGGGGATGCGATTTTACTGCCGGTGAGGATGAAAGAACAGGACAGGACAGCATAACGACTGACCGCCCCGGCAGCGGGGAGAAAGCGCAGAGTGAGCCGGAGCAATCCGGCGTAATGCGGCAGCCCGGTCACAAGCCCGGGCAGAAAAAGGGAGGTTATAACATGATAACGAAAATTAAACTCACTGAGGAAGCTTATGTCCAGGGCGGCGCCTTGCAAGTAGGGGCCTGCAAGCTGACAGAATGGTACGAGGCCGAAGCCACAGATAATGAAGGTAATCAATACCGCGTTATCTGGACAGTGGAAGATGTCGAAGCCTACAACTGGGAAATTCCCTGGGCTATCCTGGACGAATACGGAGATGATGTGTCCGACAGGGTGGAACTAGTATAGCAGAGTGACATTCAGGAGGCCATACAATGATTATTCTATTTATCGTACTTCTACCCATATTTATTTTGCTAGAGTGCGCGCGCCGGTCCAGTTAGGACCGGTTTTTTTATGCTCATTTTTTTATATCCTGCTTAAACGCTCCAAAATCGTTTTTAAGCCATTTTTTATCCTGGGTAATGACTTTATACTACCCGGCCTGTAAAATTTAATCCTGAGCGATTTCATGGGCAAATACAACAGTTTTTCCCCGGAGTTAATCCGGACCAGACCAGACCGGATCCGTTCAGCACCCTGGAGCCGGGAGCCTTGCACCTCACACATACCATGCCTGCCGCTGTGTTCGCCGCAAACCCTAGCAAAGTTACGAAAGTTATAAAAGTTACGAAAGTTACGAAAGTTACGAAAGTTATAAAAGTTACGAAAGTTACTCGTCAACCACACCTTCGGACAGGCGACGCTTAATATCTACAGAATCGCGCATCTCGCCGAGCGGGTTGTTCGGCGTTATGACGTGCTCAACCTCGTCCCTCATGCCGAAGTAGTTCTTCGCCCGGAAAATGTAAGTAGTAGGATTTACCTTTCCTTCCTGAACCAGGTGGGCGTCGAAAGTTGCTAAAAATTCCTTCGCTTTTTTTATGAGGTGGCAACGTGTCGGGGTGCTTCCTTCCTCTCCGTTCTCCCACCTCCACACCGTTTTTCTATCATATCCCAACGCCAAGCACATCGCCTCAACCGTCGGCAATTCTCCTGTTTCCAGTGTTTCAATAAAATACTGTTCTAATCTTTGTCTTATCTCTTCGTCCGTAACAGCCTTCGGCATATTATACCATTTCAAAAGATGGAATCCTATCCTTCTGACATCATCGGCCTTTGGACTCTCTAAAACACTTGGAAAGTTATGCGTCCCGCCTCTACCTCTTTTAGGTTTTTTGTTATTCGTTTTTACTACTTCCTTCCCAATCTTCTCCTCTTCTTTCTTGGTAATTTTCTCTTTTTTCACTGCCAAAGTTATGTTCCTCCTTTCGATTAGCTTTCAACAAGTTTTGAATTTTCGGACAAAGCAAGCAGCCGTTTTCATGTTGTTTAAGGTATATACATTCCGATCCATCATCTGGGCATATAATTTTTTCACTCACAACATCTTGTTTTTCTTTCTTCGACTCTATCCATTTTATCTTTTGGAACAAATCTTCCATGTATGCTTCTTCGTCCAACAACTCCAAGGGGGGATGTTCGAATTCGCTTAAAGTTACAGTTTCTACGGTATCGTCACCTAACTCCTTGACCTCATCTTTGATTTTTTTAATTATTTCATCATCGGTCAACCCTTCAAAATGCTCACCCATGAATTTCTTAACATACTCTACTATAATCTTTTTCATATCAACCCACGCTCCTTCGCTATTCTTTTAGTCACCTTCGACACCAATGTCCAAATCATATCCTGTTCCACCTTTAGTTCCTTGGCTACCCAGTATATATTATCGGGTAGCGTATCCCCTCTCCGATACACTTCAATTATAACATTTTTATCCCATTCCGACAAATCGTTCAGCACCCTCTGCACAGTTTCAAAGTTTCTTTGGTCAACTTCTCTCCTAAAGTTACGCTGTTGTTTCTCACAGTTCCTGGTATACAGTCTTATCATATAGTTCACATACTCCAGTGCGTGTCTCATATACATCCTCCTTTCTCCACACCATCAACTCCTTGTGTGAGAAATTTTCTTTATATATATAGGGGTTTTACAACCCTACCCTTACCTCTGAGAATTTCCGTCGATCAAACATTTTTTGCATAATCAGAATAACCATTGAATAATCGTTTTTAACATTAATTATTCACCGTCTAAACCTTGATACATCTATGTTTCAAGACTTTTGCATAATTGCATAACAATTTTTTTGAATTTTACAAACATGCACTTAAAAAAATCCCTTATATATAAAGAAAATTTCCATTCCATTATTCAAGTTCCTCGATAATCTTCTTAACGCCTTCCAGGTCCGTGACCCACCCAACGACAGCACCGGCCTCCTGCCATTCCCGGAGCCTCTTTAATTGTATGCGTGTGGGCTTCTCCCCTGGTCGTTTAACCTCAATCTGAACACTTCGCCCTCGGTAGCAAGCATTAATATCCGGCGCTCCCGCCTCCGAATACTGAGAGCCGTGTCTCTTTTCAGCCTTGCATCCCGGCAGGCTGTTCAAGTATTTAATGATTCGTGTTGTCAGGCTGGATTCCCTCATTGTCATCACTCCTCGCCCTTCTTTAATATTAAAAGCAAATTTAACGCAACCCAACTTTCTGATAATCTTCAAACCTATCACACTGCCTAAATATAAACTTGTTATTAACCCATCGCTGTAATCTTCGTAATTCCCGTGAAGCATGTTTCTTATTATAAATCATCACATAAGGGTCATAGCCTATATCCCGGAGCTTGTACACCCTGTATAAATCCTGCTCGATGGTACTGTTGAAGTTGGTAAGCACATATACCCTTAACCGCCTAAAATCAAGCCTTGACGCTTCCTTGAACGCTTTCAAGTTGGGGACAATAACACTCTCGTCCTGCACGTTATCCCAAGCAAAGTGCAGCATCTTGATTTTTAACTGTTTTATGTAGTGAATTGCTTTGTCTGTAAGCAGTCTGGCATCTAATCCTTGTGTAATGTCCACCCATGCTTGACTATCTATAAGCTGTTGAAGTAAATCGTATTTGTCAGGACAGGCGAGTAAATTCGGGTCTAAAAGCACAATCTCCTTTTGTCCATTCCAAAACTGCCGCAAATCAGCAACCTTCACGCTCCGTTGCCCTTCCTTCTCTGTTACGATACAAAACGGACAATTCCGGGGACATCCCCTAGTTAAAAAGCCGTATGCTGTGTTCTTAATTCCGTACAAGCTGTAGTCAGGGTATATGCTTTCAATTTCATCCGGGAGCTTGTTGTCCAAGTCGTACCCTGTACCGCCCTTGATGATTTCCTTTGCACGGATGCTTGTTTCAAAGTCCGGCGTGTCCGTGAAAACCTTTGACATGTATACCCGGTCATACTCTGCAAGAGGGAAAAACCATTCCACGGCATCACCTTGTTGTTTATGCCATTTTGAAATTTTCATTAGTGGTAGATTCGGGAAGTTGCGCCCGTCTACATCAATCAATCCGACCCTCACTTTAACCCTCCTTTTAAATCCATCTCACTGCAAAATTAGACGCTGGCTGGCACAGCACCAGCGTTTCCTTCGCCCTTGTAATCCCGACGTAAAACATCCTGTTTACCGCATCCCTGCCTTCGCCACCCTTGACATATTCCTGCATTCCGGCTACTGACAAGTCAGGCATCAAGTACACCACTTCAGCTTCGCCACCCTTTACACTATGGATGGTGCCGACAATGACATTGGGTTTTCTGCTCAAACAGTCATACTTCCGTTCTTTACGCATTACCGCTACCGGAAATTCCAGGGCCTTTGCCTTTGCAGGCTGCGCATTGTCCTTTAGCCAATCCAGCGCTGTATCCAAATCAAAGTTGTTAAATGTCTGCCAGAAAGACGATTCTTCCTCGAACACTTCGTAAATATCCGTAATTGTTACCTCAAACAAACTGCTGCCCATTCCATCTAATTGTTTCTTTGCGCCTTTGCGTAAGTTATCCTTGGCCCTGACAATCTCAACCCACTGTTTAAACTCATCAAAGGTCCACAATCTATTTTCCGGAGATACTTCGGAACAAGGGATCAGGTATGCAAGCAGCCTCTGCGCAGTGCTTATTTTCCCTTCTCCGGCGTTAAGCCGAATAGGGTTCCACTGTCCTTGTTTTACCCGGTAAGGGTTATAGAACAATATTCCATGCTTCTTAAGTTGTGCTATAATCCCTGTGAGCATATATGAGCAACTGGCAAGTATCATTATCCTCTTGTCCTGGTTAAGGTACTGCTCCATGTCCCTGATGATTGCATCAGGGTTGTTATAGGCGCCGTCCTCCAGGCGCCGCACTTCCCCATCAAAGTTACGCGGCTTGTATTCTTTTGGCTCCCGGTGCTTGATTTGGGAGACCCACTTCTCGGCGTAAGCATGAACTGCTTTGGGTACACGGTAAGACTGGGAGAGGACCTTTTTAATGTCGGGTTCGCCCTCGAGGAATACGTCAGTGGAAGCGCCTAACCAGCTATATAAAAGCTGGTCATCATCTCCAGTTATTACTATATATTCCATATTCTTCCCCCATTTCCTTATTAAGGCAAGTTCCAGGGGAGTAAAGTCCTGGGCCTCGTCGAAGAATCCAATCTTAGGCGAACCTGGCGCCGCATCAACATTACGGTATGCTATCTCAATCATGTCTGTAAAATCAATCAGGTTACAAGCCGTCTTAAATGTCTGCCAGGCTGAATGAAACAGCTTGACATTTTGCGGCCATATATCTATAGGCACCATTCTTGCGCGGAGTACATTCATCCGATGAAACAATTCGTCGCCCAGGGTTTTTTGTATTGGTCCTGCCTCGAATGCGTTGTCCTCGACTGAAACGGCGCCGGACTCGGCGGAAAGGCGGAAGTGCGGGAATTCCTTGTTGAATTCATCAATCTTTGTCTCCGCTATCTCGCCGAATCCTATTGCTCGGTAGCAGTGGGAATGCAGCGTCCCAATGCTTTCAGCCGCGTCAGCGTTCCTGCCGACAAGCTCCTGGGCGGCTGTCTTGGTGAAGCTTGCCACCATGATATTCTCTATACCGTGCTTCTCTGCTGCAAGCTGGATTTGCTGTGTGAGGTACGTGGTTTTTCCGGTTCCAGGCGGTCCAAACACACGGTATTCTTTGGCACGTGTCATTTAGCATCACCTGCCTTTAACCTTGCATGTTCTGCTTTGGATAATTCCTTTGTTTTTTGCCATATTGATTGTGGGAGTGTTACAAGAATAAGTTTTTGAGATGTGAAATTGTGCTGCTTGAAATACGCTTCGCGGTTGGCTGATTTATTATCTTCGTCAATATCGTAAACGTAGCCTAGCCTTGTCAATCCTCCATAAGATTTGCCGATCCACTGTTCAAAAATTATACCTTCCAGCACTCCTGGTTCTGCCAATACCGCCTGGCCTAAGTAATTAATATATTTAACTCTCATCAAAGCAACCCCCACCTTGTTTATTCTTTTGGCATTACAAATGCATAACTGTCCCCGCCGAAATCCCAGATCATATTAATCACTTCTATAGCGCGTTCTTTGCTGGGGTATTGGGCTACTAAAATATTATTAGCAAGGATATAGTGTTCTTCGTTGCTGCCCAGAAAAGGCTTTTGGGCATACTCTATCCTGTTTGCAAATACCAACTTAGTTGAGTCCTGCGACCTGATCCAAATTCCTTTCATGTGTCTTTTTCTACCTCACTTTCTTAGATATTCGTCCGTCTAATTCGCCATGCTGTCCTGGCTGTCCTGATCATCTTCCTGCATTTTCCTTATCAACTCATCAAGGCATTCATTGATTTTTTCACGTGCTTCACGTGCTTTTACTTGGGTAATCAGCGTATGAATTGCATTGTATAAGCTAACAAGCGTATATATTGTTAATACAATTGCAATATAAGTTAACATTCTTTTTTCACCTCACTTTCCCAGCGATAAGCAATCATATCTTTGTGATGGTCGTCCGAGAAAACTACTGCAACATTACCTTGTTCCGCAAAGCGTATTCGCACCGTTCCCTCTGGTTTTCTATCCTCTAAAAAGCTGTTCAAGGCTGTGTACGCTCTATGCAAAGCTAAATGAATGTCGTTTACACAATCTAGAACGCGAATGATAAGTTTTTTCAAAGTTATTCAACCTCACTTTCCTTTTCCCAATCCTCTTTGCCGACCAGATATAGTGCGCCTACAACTTTGTCTGTCAGTATGTCGATAACGCTTTCATTATTTATCGCTATTGTTATCTGCCCCCATCCGTTTTTACCTGTCTGAGCGGACTTTATATTGTCTAACGGAAACATCCTTATATCGCCGTTACGTTTTGCGATATTATTAAGTTTGAGTAAATCACTCATGCATCTTGACCTCCCTTTCACTCATCAACCCTACGGCTATTGCAAGCCCACTACTACACCCCCCATTATTATCCATAAAGATTTCACATTCTTTTATCATCAACTGCAAAAGTTCAACATACTGACCAAGGGTCAACATATTTTTTAGCATTTCATTGACTTCTTCAACCTTAATTTCTTCCACTACTACACCCCCATTATTTGTGAAGCAATCATATCCGCTGTATGTGTCCACAAAACATTAGGGTATTTTTTAACTGCTGCTGTGTAATACTTCCAATTGTGCTTTTCATCAAAAGCCCCCATATGCCATCTGATGCACATAACTTCTTCAGGTGTAAGTTTCATATGCTGTGCCAAATACATTACTGACTTATCCCCATGACCGTCAAGCAATAAGTCATCATCATTGTATTCAATAACATAAGTTCTTCCTTTAACTTCACCACCAAACATTTCAACCCCAGGATTGTCCACTGCTATCGTGTAAGTATCAATCTTACAAAGGTCATGAAACATTCCTACAACTAATGGTGACCTGGGATGTTCCCACTTCAACCTGTTGACTTTGGTAAGCTGCTTTAATTGTTCAGCTACTGCATAAGAATGGTCAAACAAACCGCCTTCATAATTTCCATGATGATTTCTTGAAGCTGGTGCTGTAAAGAATCCGTTTTCTTTCAACCAATCAATAAAGGCAGCAGGTAAATGTTGACCCATCATTTCTTCAAAAGCTTTTATTCTTGCTTCTGTAACATTAAATAACATAATAACCACCTTTCCTTAGCTCGTGCAGCACTTAAGGTGTTAAAGAACAATTACGGCTTGGGGGCAACTCCCTAATCCTCAAATCTTCCGGCCATTCTTCGGGGCGATTACTTGCTCTGTCGCTTGAATGCGCTTTAGCCCAAACGCTTCCCATTTGTTTAACAAATATGGGCACGCCAGCATTTTTGCATTGTAGAACCAAACTCCTTACCCATTCCGGATGCATCGGCCTTGCACCAGGGCCGGTTTCGCCACCGCAGATGACCCAGTCAAGCGAATTTATTAAGTATGATTTCCCTGGTTTTAGTCCAGTTCCAACAGACATACTTAAGTCAACACCATCGCTGAGGCTTAAATCAACCGGCCCCAACATCGGCTCTACTGAAACAAACCGTACCGCCGCCGGTATCTGTAGCAGTATAGGTATTCGTTCATCGGCTCGCTGCTGATTTTCGGCAGTTACGCCAAGCCAGACATTAGGAAGTGTGTATTTGCCACCTTCATCTAACACCGCTTCCATCGGGTAGCCATCTTGGTCATGAATATACCAGCCTAGCCTCTCTAAAAACTCCTTCATTCTATGTGGCCTTTTAGTCAGCACCATGAAAGTATGATGACTAGCATTGTTCATGATTTCCCATACTTTTGCTATATACTCGTCAGGCACCTGTTCATGGAATAGGTCGCCCATTGAGCATACAAATACACGTCTAGGTTTTTTCCACTTCAAAGGCTCTTCTAGTTTTTCCGGATGTAGTGTTACCCGAAACGGATCATCTGTCGGATAACCACACCTTCCCCGTAGCCTATTTGCCATACGTTTTGCATAGCAGTTTTGACAGCCCTCACTGATAGGCGTACAACCCGTTATTGGATTCCAAACTACTTCTGCCCATTCGATTCTTGTCTTTGCCATCGCTTCACCCCACCTTCACAATTTCCTCCGGCCAAAAGCCTCCCTGAACTTCCCTGACCGCCCCTGGAACTCCAGCACTATATACCGTCCTTTAGGGTGCCGATACACTTCTCTTCCCTCTCGCAGCTCTGCGTGGTTGGTGTTTGCACAACTCTTGTCGCTGTGTGTAAATTTCACTTTGTGCATCATAGCTCTTTTTACCTCCATTCCTAACCACTCTTCGCTAGCTTCAATGGGCAATTCTCACGCCTTTTAGTTCCATAATACTCTGTTACATACCTCGTAACTGTGCAATATCTTATCTTCTTTTCGGTGGATATTGCCTGCAATGGACAACCCCAACAATTCTCAGGCATCTCCGGCAGTTCCAATACAGCTTTAGTCATCCTTTCAACCCTCCTGACATTTCGGACAATAATGATTCCATTCCCCGTCAACCAATCTTTTTTTCCAGCCTTCTTCGTTCATAAAGTCCATCACATCAGCCCAACTGTCGCACTCTTGCCCCGTTCCGCAGTTATCGCAAATAACCATGTATTTGTTTTTGTAGATTTTCTCAATCATCTCTATCCCCCTATCTCAGCTAATGCGGATTCCAGTTCTGCTCTATCTAACATGTATCCCTCACTCCCCTTTCAACAGTTCATCAATGGCTTTGATTGTCTCAAGTATCTGTTTCCCTACAGTGGTACTTCCTTCATCTTCCCATGCGTCTTGCAGCGTTTTTCTTACTCGTTCCAACATCTCCCTGTATGCAAGGGCGGTTTTTGCGGCTTCTCTTATGCAATCCTGATATGCCATTCGCGTTTTATTACAACTGCATAGTTCACAAAGCCCACCACAGCACCTTGCTGCGTCTTTTAATTGCTTTTTCGTCAGCATTTCAACCCCTCACTTTCCTCCGGCTCTAACTTATCCATCTTCTTCAATTCCTTATTTCCGCAATATATACATCCTTCTGCCTCGTCCTTTGATGTGTACTGATACCGCCCGCAAGCGGGGCATTTAAAACGGTTCATGGTGTAGCCTCCTTGCATCTGCAACTATGGCCTTTTCTAGCAACTTGGGCAAACCCTTCTTAACAATTTCAACGGTCGCTCTATCTACAACCCTGTCGATTATTGCATCTTTCTTAGAGTAGATGTACTGCTTTACCGCTTTGTCTACGCCATCTCTTATTCCGGCTCTAGCTTCACGGTTCTCATATCCATGTGTTTCAACGATGCGTCTTGCGATTTCCTTCGACACCAATTCAGCTATATAGCCCTCATCAATTTCGATTTCTAACTTCACTTTCCTCGACCTCACTTTCCTTCTTTTTGCCTTCCACCCACTCAATGATGATATGTCTTACCCTATACCATGTTGTACAACACTTTGGACATTCGTATTTATCGGTACTTAGATTCACGCTAAGTTGTTTTAATTTTTCACCGCAGTTTAAACAATGATAACCGTTCATCCTTCCTCATCCTCGCTTTCTTTTTGCTTCCCAACGACCAATTCTTCTTGAAATAGTCTTGTCATGATTATAGTGTCAATGTTCTTCCAAACCTCTTCAGGAAGATTAATTCTTATTTCTCTCTTTTCTGGCAGGTAATCCACTTGGAA
>Ga0134093_1001021_pt1 | contig 29820 bp, 22 predicted proteins | sample 4_1taG_FD_94452 | JGI IMG/M metagenome (GOLD analysis project Ga0134093, IMG submission 94452) | Switchgrass degrading microbial communities from high solid loading bioreactors in New Hampshire, USA - 4_13_20_68_A1 metaG | ecosystem: Engineered > Bioreactor > Semi-continuous > Anaerobic >...
CGCGAAGCGCCCGCTTTCATTGTACATGTGCGTCTTGACCCACTTCCAGAGGCGGTCGAACTCCTCTTGTTTGTCAAGCTGCACCGCGATCATCATGCCGTACGACATGCCCTCGGTGCGGACATCATTGTTGTTGACGTCCAGGATGTAGGCCATGTCGTCTTCGACGGGATAGTACACGCGCTCAGTCTCGTCGTCGCCGTAAAAGAGTTGGTTCCAGACCTCGTCAATACGCGCCTGGATTTCCTCGTCGCTGAGACCCCATTCTTTGAGCATATTGCGGTATTCGCCGCTATAGAATGCTCCTGTGGTGGGCGGCACGGGATTCTCACCTTTCTGCGCCAGTGTGGTGCCAGGCAAGCCTGCGAAAACCAGCATAAGAACGAGCAGGACGATCGGAGTTTTGCGAAACATTTTCCTCTCCTATCCGATGGAATGCCCCCTGCCTTTCTGGTGTGTTACGTTTCGTCCGTGCCGGCGTATTCAAACCAGTCAAAATCGGCTATCGCCTGGCTGGGATGCCCGTTGCTGCTGGCATACATGCCGATATAGGTGCCGACGAATCCCCCCGCAACGGTCGTGCTGAGCATTCGCCCATCCACGCATTCCGCGACAGGCTCCCACTGGTTCCCGTCCAGGCTAACGCTGAAGCTATACGCCTGCCCTTGCGCTCCGACTTGGAGATAAATGCGGCCGGGTGTCACCGGCTTCTCCGCGAGGGTGGTTTCCTCACCCTTCTTCCGCCGGATGAGCCGCAGAACGCTCGCGCCGTTGTCCCGCGACACCACGAAGCGGAAATGATAGTCGCTGCTTTGGAGCACCACCATTCCCGCGCACTCGTGCGCGTGCTGCGGCGTGACGTCCATCGCCGTCTGCGCGACAAAGCTCTTATGCTGCTGGCGCCGCCCGACAAAGCTGGGAGCCGCCCACTCGCTCAGTTTTTGCGGCCGCAACCGCAGGCGCAAATGGCCCGGCCGTTCCGTCAGGCTCCAGAACGGATCATTCGTGGTACGCAGGAAATTCCAGCAGAAAGCCAGCCGGTCCGCGTCAAAATCGTCGCGCGCCGGGGCGACAGGCCAGGGATGCTCAGGAAGGTTCGGCCGGGGGAATTCGGGCTCGATCCCACCGCGCCCAGGATTTACCACCGGCCACCCGTCGATTTCCCAGCTTACCGGCGCAAGAAACGTCTCGCGGCCCAGGTTGTAGTAATACCCCGGTTCAAACGGGTGGCTGTACGGGCGCACACCCAGCGCCACAAGCCACCATTCGCCATGCTGCGTTTGCACCAGATCGGCGTGCCCCGTCGCCGCAATTTCAGAAAAGTATCCGCGCTCGCGATGGGTGAGGATGGGATTGCGGCCACACGAGACATACGGGCCGGTCACGTTTTCGCTGCGCGCGATCGTGACGGCGTGGTAAGCATCCGTGCCACCTTCGGCAATCAGCAGGTAGTACATCCCGTTGACCTTGTAGAGATGGGGCGCTTCAGGGTGAACCGCTTGCTTGGCCGCACCGTCCCACAACGCGTACTTCGGGCCGGTCAATTGCATCGTTTTGAGGTCTAGCTCCTGAAGCCATATCTCGCGGTGGCCCGGATACTCTTCCCCGCTAGGTGGAACGCGGTTGCCGGTGTACCACACACGCCCATCGTCGTCGAACAAAAGCGACGGGTCGATCCCCGGCGCATCGTCGAGCCAATACGGATCAGACCACGGGCCCGCCGGGTCGGTCGCCGTCACGATGAAGTTGCCATACGGCGGAACAGGATTCTCGGCGTTGGGGACGAGCGTATTGATAACGTAAAACGTGCCGTCGTGATAGCGGATCGTCGGCGCATACAGCCCTTTGGACGACTGCAGACCATCCAGGCAAAGCTGGGTCGGGCGGTCGATGACATGCCCAAGCTGCCGCCAGTGCACCAGGTCGCGGCTGTGAAAAATCGGCAGTCCCGGAAAGTACTCGAAGGACGATGTGACGAGATAGTAATCTTCGCCTACGCGACAGATCGAGGGGTCAGGATAGAAACCTGGCAGAATGGGGTTGCGGAATTTCATGACAAGCTCCTTGCAATACAGGTGCCGGTGGCGGCGTCCCCCCGACAGCCGCTCGAAATAAAGGAAAAGCTCTCCCCGCGATTTCCGTCACCTGCACCAAGAAGGAGCCAGCATTGGGACGGGCGGCGGTGAAAAAGTTCAGGTCGCGCCTCGATGAACGACGACCTACGACGGGCGCAGCGCCTTCACCGATTCGCGAATGACCAGTTGGGGTCGCAGCAGAATCTTGGTGGTCACATTCTCCGGGTGTTTCATGCGCTCGATAAGCTGCCGAACCCCCAAAACCCCCATCAGGGGGATGTCAACATGCATGGTCGTCAGCGGTGGGACCGTTTGCGCGGCGAGCGGCAGGTCGTCAAACCCGATCACCGAAACATCGTCGGGCACCTCCCGCCCCGAGTCGCGCACCGCCTGGATGACGTGGTTGGCGACTAAGTCCAGACAGAAGAAGATGGCGGTGACTTGTGGATGCTGCTTCAGCAGGGTTCGCGTTGCCTCATAGGTCGCGTCCATCAGGTGCGAGCTGTCCACAATATAGGTGTCTGAGATGCCGTAATCGGCGAGCGCCCGCAAATACCCTTCGCGGCGCTGCAAAAAGCTGGGGAACGCACCGGGCTGCGTCCCGATCAACCCGATATGCCGGTGTCCCTGCTCGATGAGGTGGCGCACGGCGTGATAGCCACCCATAACGTTGTCCGCCACGACCATATCGCAGCCGGGTGCGTACGCGTCAACCAGGACAATCGGCTTGCCAGTCTGCAGGCGGATTTGTTCAATGACGTGGGTGGGGATCGCGCCGGTCAGGATCACCCCGTCAACTTCCGGGTCGTGCAGGGGGAGCGGCCACGCCGCAGGAGTCGAGTGAACCGCACGACTGAATGAGGCAAACACCATTCTGATGTGCCGGTCCCGACATTCCTGATCGATCCCGGCGATAACGTTGCCGTAAAACGAGCTTGAAATAGCGTCCCGATCCGGAACCGTGTTAGTGACCACCCCGATGGTTGCCTGCGCCACCGGCGCATCGTGGATCGAGCGCCCCGCGTGATAGTACGCCAGCCGTTCTGCTGCGTTCAGCACGCGTTCGCGCGTTTCGGGGAGAACATTGGGCTTGCTGTTGAGGACACGTGACGCCGTACTGATCGAAACACCAGCAAGCGCAGCTACATCTTTCAATCTCGTACGTCGGGAATCCATGGGATCGTTAAGCTCTTTTTTCATGAGTTTCAATGACTTATTTGCAAATCATTATAGGCGTTTCGCCTGCTCTGTCAACCGAACAGGCTCATTTTGAGAGAGAAACACAGCTTACAGCGTTATTTTCAGTGAAACTGTTGACACTCATCTTCTTTTGCTGTAGATTGAAAGTGAAAGAACGTCTTCGTTTCAATGAAATACATTTTCAGTGAGAGTTCCTTGAGGATTTCATCGTGTCCCCTCGCCCTAAGTTACAGGACGTCGCTGATCTGGCGGGTGTTTCGATCGGGACAGCTTCCCAAGCACTGAACGGCAAAGCCTCGGTAGCGCCCGAAACACGCGAACTTGTCATTCAAGCGGCCAAGCAACTGGGCTACGAACTCCCCACGCGAACGCTCACGCAACCCGACAAAGAGCTCTCTGCGCTTGGCGTGCTGGTCCAGACCCCTGCCGACCAGCACGTATTGATCGACCCGTTCTATAGCGCCGTCCTGAAAGGCGCCGAACAGGAATGCGCGCGGCACGACCTGAGCTTTCTGTGTGCGAGCCTGCCGGTCAGCGAGCAATCAGCAGTTGTGGACTGGCCTCATCTCATCAGGGATCAGCAGGTCTACGGCTGGCTGGTGGTGGGCGCCTTTGCGCAAGAGGCGATCCTCGAGCTGGAACAACGCTTATCTTCCCCCGTTGTCCTGGTCGACACACACGTTCCCGACTCATCGTATGACATGGTCGTAACGGACTATGCCACCGGCGCCTATGATGCGGTGACCTATCTGGTTGACCAGGGGCACAGGCACATTGGCCTGATCGGCAGCAGCCCCGAAAGCCATCCGGGCATCCAGCAGCGCCGGGACGGGTACCTTCGCGCTCTGGCCGATTGCGAGATTGAGGATGTCTACCTAGAAGACAGCCCGCTGAACAGCGAGGCGACCTACCATGCGGCGCAGCGTCTGCTGACGCGCGCGCCCCACATCACCGCGATCTTTGCCTGCACGGATGATGCAGCGACGGCCGTCATGCGCGCCGCGTACGATCTTGGCCGCCGCATTCCGGATGATCTGTCTGTGATCGGCTTCGGAGACACCGCCCTGGCATCCGAGGTCGCCCCCCCTCTGACGAGCGTGTTTGTGGATAAGGCGCTCATGGGCGCGCTTGGCGTGCGCCAACTGCTGGATCGCAAGCAGGATCCGGCGCGCACGCCCTTTACGATCGTTTTAGGGACACGGCTGGTTGAGCGAAAGTCCGTTCAAAAAGCCGTACAACAGAAGGTGCGCTACTGAGAACTCAAGAGGCCTGCCGGGCCGGTGTGCTTTTGGAAGGGGTCACCGACCCAGCAAGCTCCTTGCAGTCCGACAACAAGAAAGGAGGTGCTCACTGTAGCAGGCGTCAATCCTTGTTGTCGCGCGCGATTATAGCAACGTTCTCCCCTGCCGTTAAGGGGTCCTGCGGCTGCTATTGCACGCGCCCGGATGCCACCTACCTCGTCTGCTCTCAAATACCACCCGTCCTTCAGACATTTTCGCAGGCCAGCGCGGAAGACACTCATTCTTCCAGAACGGCATCCTATTTAAGGAGAAAAACAGCATGTTTGACCGTATCAGTGCCAAACTAGCGACCCTCGCCATCGCGGTGGCGATGGCTCTGGCTCTCATCAGCCCGGCGATCCCCTCCCCGGCTCAGGCGCAAATGCAGTACTCCGAATCCCCAATGCTGGCTGAGCTGGTCGCCGCTGGCGAACTGCCGCCCGTGGAAGAACGGCTCCCCGAAAACCCGGCCGTGGTCACCCCCTTCAAGGAAATCGGCAAGTATGGCGGCAACCTGCGCTTTGGGTTTGTCGGCGCCAACCCTGGCTGGGGCGGGCTGTGGTACACCACCGGCTGGGAAAACCTGGTCATCTGGGCGCCAGACTTCTCCGGTGTGGTTCCGAATATCGCTGAAAGCTGGGAAGTCAGCGACGACGTGCGTGAATACACGTTCCACCTGCGCCGGGGCCTGAAGTGGTCAGACGGCGTGGAATTCACCGCTGACGACATCATGTTTTACATCGAAGACATCCTCTTCCATCCGGAAGTGATGGTCAACGGACCGGCGGCAGACTGGCTGCCCACTGCGGGCGCAGAGGATTTCCGGGCTGAGAAGATCGACGACTACACGGTCAAGTTCATCTTTGCCAACCCGTACGGTACGTTCCTCTACAACCTCGCGACCTGGGCGGGACGCCATATCACGTGGTTCCCGAAGCACTACCTGATGCAGTTCCACGCCGACTACAACGAAAATGTTGACGAGCTGGTGGCGCAGGAAGAAGGCGTCGAAGACTGGGTTGGCCTGCTGAACAAGAAGGCCGCTGGCCCGACCGACGACACCCAGAACTTCTACCTCTATCCAGAGCGCCCGCTCCTCTTCCCGTGGATCGTGGAGCAGCCGCTCGGCGGCGGGACGACCATCACGCTGGTCCGCAACCCGTACTACTGGAAAGTCGATCCCGAAGGCAACCAGCTTCCCTACATTGACCGGATCACCGGCTACAGCTATCAGGACGCCGAGAGCCAGACGCTGGCGATGCTCAGCGGCGATCTCGACTACTACAAGGACCCGAGCGCTGCCGACCGGATCCTCTACTTTGACGCCATCGACGAAGGCAAGCCGCTGGGCATCAGCATTCTGTATAACGATGCGGGGGTCCAGAACACGATCCACTTCAACCGCACCGTGGCCGACCCGGTGAAGGCGCAGGTCTTTGCCGACAAGAACTTCCGTATCGGCATGTCGCATGCCATCAACCGCGAAGAGCTGATCGAGATCGTCCACGCTGGGCAGGGGACGCCCGCCCAGGCCTCTCCGCTGGAGAGCAGCCCGCTCTACAACGAGCAGCTCGCGACCCAATACATCGAATACGACCTCGATCTGGCGAACCAATATCTGGATATGGTGCTGCCGGAGAAGGATGCCGACGGATACCGTCTCGGCCCCGATGGCAACCGCTTCCGGATCATCTTCACGGTCGATAATGGCCTGACCTACGGCACCAACTGGGTCCAGATCGCCGAGCTCCTGATCGGCTACTGGGATGCCGTGGGCGTTGAAGTGGTCCTCAACTCGGTGGCGGACGATGTGTTCCGCGAGATCCGGGACAACAACGAGATCGAAGCGACGATCTACACCGGTGAAGGCGGCGCGGGGCTCACGGCGATCCTCGACCCGCGGTACTACGTCCCGGCTGAGTTCTTCGGCATGTTCGGGAACGGCTGGTATCACTGGCGCGTTGGGTCCGAGCAGGGTGTGAAAGTCGAAATGCCCGAAGAGTACGTGGCGATGCGCACCAAGTTCGAGACCGAAGTTCTCGGCGCGCCCACCCAGGAAGCCCAGATCGAGGCCATGAAGGAAATCCTGCAGATGGCCGCCGATGAATTCTGGGTAATCGGCACCGCTCGCCCCGGTACGGGCTACCAGGTCTATCACTCGCGCCTCGGCAACCAGCCCGACGAGTGGATCGCCGGGTGGATCGAAGGCGTGCAGAAGATCACCTACCCCGAGCAGTGGTACATCATCGAGTAAGCTAAAGCGCAAAGCTGAGAAGCGGGATGCACCCCGTTTACAGGTATTCGGGGTGCATCCCCCGCCTCTTCTCCAAAACGTGTCGCCCAGCCGTGCGTGAACGTTATACGCCGAACCATTCGTCAAAAGACCGTATCGGTTAAAAAGTTAGGAAGCAATTATGTGGCAGTATATCCTGCGCCGATTTGTTTACATGATCTTCACCGTGTGGATCATCTCGGTCATCACTTTCGGCGTGATCCAGCTTCCGCCCGGCGACTACGTGACGACCATGGTGTCACAAATGATCCAGTCCGGGATGGACGATCTGCCACCAAACTTTGAAGCGCAGATCCGCGCTCAGTACGGCCTCGACCAGCCGTTATACGTGCAGTATGCCAAGTGGCTGCGCAACATCGTGACGGAAGGGAAGTTCGGCTATTCCTTCGTCTACCGGCGCGATGCCAGCGAAATCATCCTCGAGCGCCTGCCCATCTCGTTCGCCATTTCAGCGTTTTCAATTCTGTTCGTCTGGATCGTGGCGCTGCCGATCGGGATCTACTCGGCGGTCAAGCAGTATTCAAAGGCGGATTATTTCGCCACCTTCGTCGGGTTCATCGGGCTTGCCATACCGAATTTTTTGTTCGCACTCATCTTAATGTTCTTATCCTATCGCTATATGAATCGCGCGATGATCGGGCTGTTCTCACAGCAGTATGAAACAGCGCCCTGGAGCCTCGCCAAGTTTCTAGATCTGGCCAAACACATGTGGATTCCGGTGATCATCATCGGGACGTCAGGCACGGCGGGCCTGATCCGCACCATGCGCGCGAACTTATTAGACGAACTCAATAAACCTTATGTGGACACAGCGCGCTCAAAAGGGCTATCCGAAGGCGTTTTGCTCTGGAAATATCCAGTGCGCCACGCTCTCAACCCCTTCGTGAGCACGATTGGCTGGATTCTGCCGAGCCTGATCGCCGGTGAGTTGATCGTGTCGATCGTCCTGAACCTGCCGACAACCGGACCGGTCGTCTACAATGCGCTGCTCGACCAGGATATGTACGTTGCCGCTGGAATCATCCTGATCTTGAGCACCATGACGGTCCTCGGCACGTTCATCAGCGACCTGTTGCTGGCGGTCCTCGATCCCCGTATCCGGCTGCAGTAGAGTGAAGTTGGAGTGAATCGGATGGATGTCACCATACGCGAAAATGCTTCTGAGTACGACAGCCCGTTAGGGGGCAGTCTACCAGCTGCGGAAACCGAAGAAGACCTGAGGTTAGAGGTTGCCACCCAGTGGCAGCTCATGTGGTGGAAGTTCCGCAAGCATAAACTCGCGATGATTAGCGCGGGGATCATCGTCCTCTATTACGTCGTCGCCATCTTCGCAGAGTTTTTTGCCCCATGGCACCGCACCCAATATATCGCTGACTACGTGTACGCCCCGCCCCAGCCGATTCATTTCTTTTACAACGGGAAGCTCGATCTGCACGTCAAGGGTCTGAAGTTCGAGCGCGATCCACGGTCGTTTAAAAAGATTTGGGAAGTAGACGAAAACAGCAAAATAGACGTTGGCTTTTTTGTCAGAGGATCGAGCTACAAGGTCGGCCTGCACTGGCTGCCGATCCCTTACCTCAACAAACTATATTTCACCACTGACCGCCACTTCTTCGGCCCGAAGGATCCCACCCAGCCGATGTATCTGATGGGCGCAGACCAGTCTGGCCGGGATGTGCTAAGCCGCTTGATCTACAGCACGCGCATCTCGTTGAGCGTTGGCCTGGCGGGCGTTGTGCTCAGCCTCGTCCTGGGGATCGTGCTGGGCGGCCTGTCCGGCTTGATTGGCGGGTGGGTCGATAACGTCGTTCAGCGCCTGATCGAAATCGTCATGTCGGTGCCGGACCTGCCGATCATGCTGGCGATCGCCGCCTCGGTCCCGCTCGACTGGTCGGTTGAGCGGGTGTACTTCATCATCACGATCTTGATCGCGTTGCGCAGTTGGACCGGTTTGGCCCGCGTGGTTCGCTCGAAATTCTTATCGCTGCGCGAGGACGACTTCATCCTGGCGGCCCGGCTCGATGGGGCGCCGCAAAGGCGGCTCATCTTCCGGCACATGCTGCCCAGCTTTTACAGCCACATCATCGCCTCACTGACGCTGGCGCTGCCGGGGATGATCATCGGGGAAACGGCGCTCAGCTTTCTGGGGCTGGGGTTGCGGCCACCGGCGGTGAGTTGGGGCGTCATGTTGCAGGAAACCCAGCGGGTCGCCGTGCTGGCGCTGTATCCCTGGCTGCTCTGGCCCGCCGTGGCGGTCATCATCATCGTACTGGCGTTCAACTTCCTGGGTGACGGCCTGCGTGATGCGGCAGACCCATACTAGAAGCGAGACACGACATGGCTGAACCTTTGCTTGAAGTATCCGACCTGAGAATCCACTTCTTCACCGACGAGGGAGTGGTCAAAGCTGTCGACGGCGTCGATCTGACGATCGAACGGGGCAAAACCCTGTGCCTGGTAGGCGAGAGCGGCTGCGGCAAAAGCGTCGCCAGCCGGGCATTCATGCAAATCGTCCGCAAGCCCGGCAAGATCGTCTCAGGGGAAATACTCCTGCACCGCACCGGACCCAACAACCAGGAAGAGGTTATCGATCTGGCGAAGCTCGATCCGAAGGGAGAGCTAATCCGCGACATTCGGGGCAAGGAAATCGCGATGATCTTCCAGGAGCCGATGACCTCGCTCAGCCTGATGCACACCATCGGCGCGCAGATCATCGAGATGGTACAGCTTCACAACAACGTCTCGAAAAAAGAGGCGCGGGACCGGGCGATCGAGATGTTGCAGCGCGTGGGCATTCCCCGGCCGGAGCGTCTGGTCGACGAATACCCGTTCCGCCTGAGCGGCGGCATGCGCCAGCGAGCGATGATCGCGATGGCCCTGTCGTGCAACCCGAAGCTGTTGATCGCCGACGAGCCGACCACCGCGCTGGATGTCACAACGCAAGCACAAATTTTGGATCTGATGCTCGAGCTTCAGAGCGATTACGGGATGGCGCTGCTGTTCATCACGCACGACCTGGGCATCGTCGCGGAGATCGCCGACGACGTCGCCGTGATGTATCTGGGGCGGATCGTCGAGCGCAGCGATGTCTACACCATCTTCAACGAGCCGAAACACCCGTATACCCAGGCGCTACTCCACTCCATCCCCAAGATCGCGATGCGGCGCGAGGAGCTGGTGCCAATCAAAGGGATGGTCCCAAGCCCTTACCGGCGGCCATCAGGGTGCTACTTCCACCCCCGGTGCACGCAGCGGTTCGACCTGTGCAGCCAGATCGAACCGGCCAACACGCGCCTGAGCGAAAACCACGAAGTACGCTGCCTGCTGTACGAGGACGTCGCGGCACACGACCCTAACTCAAAGGCTGTCTCCCATGGCTGAACAACGCACAAAAACGGAACAAAGCGAGCATCTGCACACGCTCGAAAACCCGAATAACCTGATGGAGATCCGGGGATTGAAGATGCACTTCCCGATCTCAGTAGGGTTGTTCTCGCGCATCGTGGGATACACCAAAGCCGTTGACGACGTGAGCTTTGACATCCGCGCCGGTGAAACGCTCGGCCTGGTAGGCGAAAGCGGCTGCGGCAAGACGACAGTCGGGCGCTGTATCGTCCGCGCCTACAAGCCGACCGCAGGATCGATCCTGTACAACACCACCTTTCACTCAAACAACGCACACCAGTCTGAATCAGGCTCCGCGTATGGCGCCAACCCGGCGGACACCGCTCAGGTGGCGCGCGGCGTCGATCTCGCTGCGCTCGATACGCGCGAGCTGACGCCCTACCGCCACGAGGTACGGTTGATCTTTCAGGACCCGTATTCGTCGCTCAATCCGCGCATGACGGTGTATGAGAACATTACCGAGGCGCTCAGGAACCGGGGCGGGTTCTCGCGCAGTGAGATGAAAGAGCGCGCGGGTTATCTGCTGAGACGCGTAGGGCTGCGGCCCGAATACATGGTGCGCTATCCACACGCGTTTAGCGGCGGCGAGCGCCAGCGGGTCGGGATTGCGCGCGCGTTGATTACGAATCCCCACCTGATCGTGGCAGATGAAGCGGTGTCTGCTCTGGACGTGTCGGTCCGCGCGCAAATCCTCAACTTGTTGGAAGAATTGCAGAGCGACTTCAAGCTGACCTATCTGTTCATCTCGCACGACCTAAGCGTGATTCGCCACATCTGCGATCGCGTGATCGTGATGTACGTTGGCAAAGTCGTGGAGATCGCGGAAGGGCTGGACATCTACACCAACCCCAAACACCCCTACACCGAAGCGCTGATGTCCGCCGTGCCGATCTCCAACCCGCAACAACGCAAGCGGAGCGAGCGCATCCGCCTGAAGGGCGAGGTGGCGGACCCCTCGAACCCGCCGTCAGGCTGTTATTTCCATCCGCGCTGCCCCTACGCGCAGGAGCGGTGCAAAACCGAAACGCCCGCGCTCCGGAATTTCGGGAACGGGCATTTCGCGGCGTGTCACTTCGCAGAGAAATTGCAACTGCGCGGCGCGGTGATGGATTAGCGCGCCAGTGACGGGTGCGTCTTTTCAGTCCATCAGCGCCTGGTACGTCAGCGCCTTGACCGTCGCAAAGACCGGATAAAGCCAGAACGGATCGAGCTGGTAGCAGACCGTGCCGACCAGCTCGTAGTGTGGATCGACCCACAGCAGCGTGCCCGATCCGCCATCCTTCCAGTATTCCCCGTTCGCGCAGGGAGTTCCCGCCAGCCCGCGATCCATCAGCGTATGCACGCCCAGGCCGTGCCCGTAGCCATAGATCGGCCGCGCATTGGGGAACCCATACGGGATCAGCGCGGGCGGCAGGTGGTTGGTGGTCATCAGGTCGACCGTGCTGGGCGCGAGAATACGCGTTCCATTCAACTCACCGCGCCGCAAAAGCATCATCCCCAGCCGGTGAATGTCGAGCGCGGTCGATACGAGGCCATACCCGCCCGGCGTCCACGTGTCCGGCGGAAGGTGCCCGTCCGGCACATAATGGATGCTCTGGTCGGGCGCTTCGATCAGGGTTAGCCCTTCGCCCTCGGTCATTGTGTAGAATGCGCTGAAGCGCTCAAGCTTCGCGTCTGTGACGAGATATCCCGTGTCAGCCATGTCCAGCGGATCGAAGATGTGCGTCTGCAAGAAATCGTCGTAGGTCTGCCCGGAGACGATTTCGACCAGCCGCGCCAGGACCTCGTACGACGCGCCATAGCGCCAGAGGGTGTTGGGCTGCGCGACCAGCGGTACCTGTGCGATCGCTTCCGCCACGTCCGCCAGAGAGGACCGCGTTTCCCGGCAGCGGGAAATCGTCTCGCGCATGATCGCTTCCGGCGGTTCCGTCGCGCCGCCAAAACCCGACGCGATCCCCCCGCTGTGGGACAGAAGCTGTCGAATCGTCAGCGGAAGCTGCTGCTCGACCAGGCGCGGTTGGTCGCCATCCATCCCGGCGTACACTGGCGTGGACCGGAACGCGGGGATGAAATCCGCCACCGGCTGATCGAGCACAAACTCGCCGCGCTCGTAGCAGATCAGCGTGGCGATCGCCGTGATCACTTTGGTGACGGACCACAGGCGAACCAGCGTATCGGGTTGCATCGGCTGTCGCGTGGCGAGGTTGGCGAACCCGTATCCCTTAACGTGAAAGGGTTGGCCGCATCGCGACAGCGCAACCACCACGCCAGCCAGCTTGCCGTCGTCCACATAGCGTTGCAGCGCGCGGTCGAGAGTGGCCAGCCGTTCTGCAGAAACGCCCACATCACCAGGAGACACCGTTTGCATCGTTGGCTCCGCCCTTTCCTGCCACGAATTTCCAGGCGCACCCCCCGATCGTAGCCCGACAGCGCCCCTTACGCTAACGACCATCGCTTCACTATCGGTCCGCAGCGCGCGCGGCTATACTCGTGCCAGCGCACACGGCCACGCCCCACCGATCCATCACCGGCAACCGGCGCGCTCATCTCAGATTTTTTAACGAGCATTTACGGAGCATCTTATGGAATTCATGGACTTCAAGACCATCATCGAACCCTTCCGCATCAAGGTCGTCGAGCCGATCCGGCGCACCACGCCCGCCGAGCGCGCCGCAGCCCTCGATGCGGCCGGATATAACCTCTTTCTGCTCAAAGCCGAGGATGTGCTGATCGACCTGCTGACCGACTCCGGCACCGGCGCGATGTCGTCCCGCCAGATGGCGGGGATGATGCAGGGCGACGAATCGTACGCGGGCGCCGCGTCGTTCTATAAGTTCGAAGCCGCCGTCCGCGACATCACCGGCTTCAAGCACGTGATCCCCACACACCAGGGGCGCGCCGCCGAGCGCGTGCTTTTTAGCTCCGTAGTTGAGCCGGGCGAGATCGTCCTGAATAACACGCACTTCGACACCACACGCGCCAACGTCGAGAAGCGAAACGCGATCGCCCGCGACATCCCGATTCCCGAAGGCGTCCAACCCGCGCTGATCCACCCGTTCAAGGGGAACATGGATCTGGCGGCGCTTGAAACGCTGCTAAAAGAAGAAGGGCCGCGCATCCGCCTGGTGATGCTCACCGTGACGAACAACTCCGGCGGCGGGCAGCCGGTCAGCATGGAAAACATCCGCGCAGTCAGCAACCTGTGCCATCAGTACGGCAAGCCGTTCTTCCTGGACGCCTGCCGGTTTGCCGAAAATGCCTGGTTCATCAAGCAGCGCGAGCCGGGTTACGCCGACAAATCGCCGTTAGAGATCGCGCGCGAGATGTTCAGCTACGCTGACGGCTGCACCATGAGCGCCAAGAAGGACGGTATGGCAAACATCGGCGGGTTCCTGGCGCTCAACGACGACGAATGGGCGCAGCAGTGCAAGAACACGCTGATTCTCACCGAGGGGTTCGTCACCTATGGCGGTCTGGCCGGGTACGACCTTGAGGCGATCGCCGTGGGCCTGTACGAAGCGCTACAGGAAGACTATCTGCGCTATCGCATCCGCTCCGTCGAGTACCTGGGCGAGATTCTGACGCAGGGGGGCATCCCGATTGTGCAGCCGACGGGCGGGCACGCCGTCTATATCGACGCGAGAGCTTTATTGCCACACATCCCGCCGAACGAGTATCCCGCCTGGGCGCTGTCGCTCGTGTTGTACCTGGTGGGCGGCATCCGGTCGGTTGAGGTCGGGACGGTGATGTTCGGCCGCCAGCCGGATGGAACCGAGCGCCCCGCCGCGATGGAACTGGTGCGGCTGGCGTTCCCCCGGCGGGTATATACGCAGAGCCATGTGGACTACGTCGCCGAGGTACTGCTCTACGTAAAGAGCCTGTGCGAGCGCATCCGGGGCGTGCGGATCGTGGAAGAGCCGCCGGTGCTACGGCACTTCAGCGCGCGCTTCGAGCCCGCGCACGGCGCGTTGATCGTGGATTAGGTATCTCTAGCACAACCAAAAAAAATGCTGCCCCACAATCTGCTTCGGCTTGTGGGGCAGCGTTTGCATTTAGCTACGGAATCGTCATTCGCAGGCAGACCTGCGCGGACTGCGCCGGAGCAGCCAGGGCGAAGATCACACGCGTCACATCACGCGGACCGGTGGCGAGATCTACATCCTTCACCACCTCGGCCCGCGCCGCTACCACCGCCGGATCGTAGTGGACGTCCAGCGCGGCGCCATCCGCCTCGATGCGCACAGCATCCGGCCCAACCGTCGCGCTGCCGAACGTCGTCAGGACTGACTCAAACGTCCCCTTCCCCGACGCGAACGCGACCTCGTCCACCAGCTCGACCCAGCCGTGCGGCGCCTCGCGGTGCAGCGTCACCGTGCGCGTCAGCGCGGCGAGATCCGCTTCCGGTGGATACACATCCTTGAGATCGAGCGACAGCCGGTCTGCAACGTCCGACGCCTCGTGAGCCAGCACCCGCGCGGCGTACTGCTCGCCGGGCGGCTGCGGGCAGCCGTTCACCACCGGGACCGAGTGCGCCAGCGAGGTATTGACGAAAACCTTGTACCGGCCATCCGAGAAATACTGCCGCGTATAACGTCCTCGCCCGATGTCCGCCACCACCCCGGTCTGGTGGTGGTGCACGATCAGGTTGCCGACGTCGTTCTGGTTGTGCATCTCGTCGTTGTGCCCGCCCTTCACCGCCACAACCAGCGCATCGGGATCGGCGGGGTCGTACCGGGCGATCATCCACTGCATGCCGGGGTACCAGTCGTGCTTGGCCGGGATCGCCTGCGATCCAGCGGCCGGATCGGGGCGCCAGAACAGCTCGCGCAGCTTCCACAGCAGCGGGCTGTGATTGCGATGTGGCGTCACGGCCGTGTGCGCGTTCGCCAGACGCATCAGCTCATCGAGTTGGAAATGCCGCGCCAGGAACGCCAGCAGCGGGACCGGCAGCGTGATGTCCGGCTCGCAGTCCGAGAAGTTGGCAAAGCGGTTCGGGCTGAGCAGCGTGCGCAGCGGGAACAGCGCCGCCTTGCGAATCAGATCGTCCGCGAAGAAGTCGATCCGCCCGTTGGTCCGCTGGTACAGCAGATGTCCGGCCAGGACGTAGTTCCCGAAGCCGAAGCCCCAATAGCTCGGTCCTTCGGTGCTGCCGCCGTCGGCATCGAACGTCGCCAGATAGTCGTCCAGCGACCGGGCCCCGCGCGCGATGATCTCGGCCAGCCGGGCGAGATCGCACTCCAGGTACAGCGCGGTCGCGATCACGTTGCCCGAACAGACAGCGGTCCAGTTGCAGGTGGTGTGTCCCGGCGTCGGATGAAGCCACCAGTGGTCATGCCGCGTCAGGAAGGGCGTCAGAATGCGCCGGTCGACTTCGTGGCGAATCCGCTTTACTAGCAGAGGATGCAGCTTGTCGCCAAGTAAATGGACCAGCTCGGCCAGGTGTGTGCCGGTCAGCGCCGCGAACAGCCCCACGACCGGGTATTCGACATCCGGCAGATCGGGATGATGCGCAGGGAACTCCCAGCCGCTTTCCTCGCAGATCGCCCATGCGATATCGAGCAGCGGGTCGAGGAAGCGCCCCTGATATTCGAGGCACTCTGCCAGCACGAGGTCCGCCAGAATGTTGCGCCGGACGAACCAGGGCGTTTCGTATTCCTCGCGGCTGCCGCTGCGGAAGAATTCGAGAAAGACAGTCGCCGGAAGCAGCGGGATCGGCTCCTGAGCGGCGCGCTCGCCCGCCACGATCAGCTCGCGGACCCGCTCCGGCCCCAGCGTGTCCTTCAGCGCATCCCACGCCGCGCGATCGGAAGCCGGTGGAAACGGGGGCGGCGCTGTCTCGTCGCGCAGGATCAGCTCAACCTTGATCGGATCGTATTGGCTCAGCATACCGGCTCCTTGCTACCAGAAAAACGCTGTGCGTCCCTGCGCGCGTAGCAGCGCTTCAAGAAAGAAGTAGTCGCCATAGGGCAGCATATTGTCGGCAAGGCCCTCTGCCACGTGGCTCGCGCCCTGCGCCAGCAACCCCTCGGCCTCGGGGTGATCGAACAGCGCGTATCCGGCGATCAGCGCATCCAGAATAGCGCAGGCGGCGGCGCGGTAGCGGTCGGCTTGCGAGGCATCGTCAAGCACATCCGCCAGCAGGAACAGCCCCGCCGCCGTGATCGCGCCCGCCGACGTGTCGCGGTAGTGCGGCGCATCGTCCGGCAGCCGGTAATCCCAGTAGGGCACGTGATCGTCCGGCAGGTGAGCCAGCGCATACTCCGCCAGGCGGACGGCTGTTGCGCGAAACTGCTCGTCGCCGGTGTAGCAATACGCCATCGCGAAGCCGTGAATCCCCCACGCCTGCCCCCGGCTCCAGCACGACTCGTCGGCATACCCCTGCACCGTTTCGCCCCGCAGCGGCTCGCCAGTGTCGGGATCGAATATGTACGAGTGATAGGTGGAGCCATCGGCGCGCACAATCGTATCGATCGTGGTGTGCGCGTGCGCGACCGCGATATCTCGATAGCAGGTCTGGCTAGTCTGCTCCGCCGCCCAGAACAGCAGATTCAGGTTTTCCATGCAGTCGATGATGATGCGCCCCCGATTCGGGTCGCTCTCGGAGCGCCAGTTCCACGCGGGGATGAACCGGCCGCGAGGGTTATAGCGCCCGGCCAGCGAGTCCGCGGCGCGCAGCGCCCCCCGGCAAGCGACCTCGTCGCCGGTCAGCTTGGTGTCCGCCACCAGCGACAGGATGTAGAGAAACCCCAGGTCGTGATCGTGCGTCTCGGGGCGATCCAGGCGCTGGATGAAGTAGGGACGCTGCGCGCGGGCCGCTTCCAGAAAGGTGCGATCGCCCGTTTCGGCGTACGCCAGCCAGAGCTGCCCGCTCCAGAACCCGTCTACCCAATGGCTGTCGTGGCATCGCGCGTATTTGAAATCACTTCGTCCAATCGCCGGGCGGTCGGCGCCCATTTTCGGGATCGTGCGGCGGATGACGTCGAACGCTTGCGTGAGAGCTTCGGAATACGTCACGACTCACCCTCACCACGCCACAGCGCACGCACCCGATGCGCGGCCAGCTTGGGCCGCCGGTCCCGCGTGAAGATGCCCTTGTAGTTGAACCCCGCCATACGATGTACCGCCTGCCCGGTCTTGAAGTCGCACATATTCCAGATATGCTGACCGACGACAAACGGCTTGGCGTTAGTCAGTTCGATCTGCTTGGTCAGAAACTCCGCCTGATACTCTTCGCTGAACATTTCGGGCGGCTGGGCGTGATGGCCGGGAATGGTATCCGTCCCGAACTCGGAGAGGATAAACGGCTTTGGATACAGCTCGTGGATCAGCTCGATTTCCCGGTCCAGCGCTTCCACGCCGCGATCGATCTGCCCCGAGTAGGTGTACCAGCCGTGATAGCGGTTGAGGCAGACAACATCCACAAACTCGAACGCCTCTTCAAGCGCGCCCTCGTGAGTGACGAGCGTGATCGGGCGCGTGGGATCGAGCGAGCGCGCTAGCGCGATCTGCTCCTTGAACGCAGCCACAGCCGCCGGGCGGCTGGGATGCTCTGCCACGGTGAAATCGCGATCGTACGCCTGGCGCGCTTCGGGGAATGAGGTGTGTGGCTCGTTCGCGATGGACCACATGATCACGCTCGGATGGTTCTTGTCCCGGTCGATCATCTCGCGGATCATCTGCTGGCACAGGCGATTACGCTTCTCAAGCCCTTCCTCGTAGAAGAACAGGCCCACGGCAGGCGTCTCGTCGATCACTAGGAACCCCAGGCGGTCCGCCAGGTCCATCATCTGCTCGGAGTACGGGTAATGCGACGTGCGGAACGAGTTCGCGCCCATCCAGCGCATCAGCGCATAGTCCTTGACGATCAGCGCGGGCAGCAGCCCCTTGCCGACCACAGGGAAATCCTCATGGCGCCCAAAGCCGACCAGCTTAATCGGCTCCCCATTGAGCAGCAGGCGATCCCCATCCACTGCGATCGTGCGGATGCCGATGGGCAGCGTATAGCTGTCGAGGCGCGCGCCATCCCGCAACAGCTCGACGCGCAGATCGTAGAGGTTGGGCGCGTCTGGGGACCAGAGCGCGGCATCCGGCACGGTGAGCGTGACGTCTACCGCATCCCCGTCAATGGCGCTCTCGGCCGAGAGGCTTGCGCCGTGCCCGGTGAGCGTCGCCCGCGCGATCAGCGGCTCGCCCGGCGTGCGCTCGATCCGTACGCGGACGACGCCATCTGCCCCCTCGATGTCGGTGACCACCGTCAGGTCAGCGATCGCGTCGTGTGGCTCGGTGTAGATCAGCACCGGGCGCTGGATTCCGCAGAAGGGGAAGAAGTCGTAACTCGTGTCGGGATAGTTCACCGTCGGGAATGCCGCGCCCTGCCGCCCCGCGAGATTGCCCGGCGGCACGCGATCCGGCGCGAGATTGCCGTCCACCCGCACGACCAGCACGTTCCCCTCATCCCGGACGCGATCCGTAATGTCGAACGCGAACGGCAGATGGCCGCCTTCGTGCTGTCCCAGGAGTTCACCATTCAGCCACACGTCGGCCAGGTAGCTTACCGCGTTGAAGCGCACGAAGATCCGCTGGCCGCGCCACCCCCACGGCAGATCGAACGTGGTCCGATACCACGCCGGGCCGAGGTAATCGCGCCACTCCGCGAACTGGTCATTCCAACTGGCGGGCACCGCGATGATCTCGGTGGGGTCAAAACCGGCGCCCCAGCCCTGCTCTACTCCCTCGTTAGCAGGGTCAAAGCGGAAGTCCCAAAAGCCGGATAGATCTGCCATCTGTCGGCACGCATTCGACTGAGGATACAGCATGGTCAGCACCTTTTAGGAATGGAGCAAGCATTAGAAAAGCAAGCTGGCACACTCGTATTGCACACAATATTCTCGTTCTACTGGCTACGACGCCACTAGAATGAACGTAACTCCCTGGCCCGCGCCGCGATGATCGCGAACGATCAGCCTTTGATCCCTGTGGTCCCAATCCCCTCGACAAAGAAGCGCTGGAACGCGAGGAACAGAATCGCGACCGGAATCACCGACACCAGCGACGCCGCCATGATCAACGAGTAATCGGCGGAATACTGCTGGATGAACATCCGCAGCCCCAACTGGATCGTCTTCAGCGAGTCGGAGTGCAGGTAGATCAGCGGGCCCATGAAGTCGTTCCACACGAAGACCGCCGAGAAGATCGTCAGCGTCGCGAGCGCGGGCTTCGACATCGGCAGCATAATCCGCAGGAAGATCCCGTACTCGCTCAGCCCGTCGATCCGCGCCGCGTCGAGGATTTCGTCGGGGACGCTGATAAAGAACTGCCGCATCAGGAAGACGCCAAACGCCGTGAAGGCTTGCAGCAGAATCAGCGACAGGTGCGTGTCGACCAGACCCAGCTCGCGCATCAGGATGAACTGCGGGATCATGTAGACCTGCCAGGGAACGGCGATGCTCCCCAGATATGCGAGGAACAGGAAGTTCTTCCCCTTGAAATCGAGCTTGGCGAACGCATAGGCGGCGAAACTACTGGTCGCCACCTGAAGAAACGTGATGATGACCGTCAGCTTAAAGGTGTTGGCGAAAAAGGTCAGAAACGGGATCCGCGTCCAGATCGTCTTGTAATTGCTCCATTGAGGGTCTTTGGGGATCCACTCAATCGGGAAGCGGAAAACGTCTTTGTCCAGCTTCAGCGAGGCGGAGAGCATCCAGATAAAGGGCAACAACATAATGAACGCCAGCGCGAGCAGCAGCGTATAGGTCAGCACGGTGCGAAGCGTGCCGCGCGTCAGAAAAGTGCGCATCAAGGCGCTTTTCCTATCGCCATCAGAGGCAAGGCGTATGGATCGGCTCGTCATGATCGGGGTCCCGTCTTACACCTGCGAATATTCAACCCAACGTCTTTCCATGTAGAACTGGACAATCGTAATCACCATCACCAGGACGAACAGCACCATCGCAATCGCGCTCGAATAGCCAAATTTGAACTGCCGGAAAGCCGTGTTGTAGGTGTGAATGACCAGCACGTTCGTCGCGCGCCCTGGGCCGCCGTTGGTCATCACCATGATCAGGTCGAAGACCTTAAACGACGTGATGGTGAGCATGATGCTGATGAAAAACGTTGCCGGGGTCAGCATGGGAACGGTGACGTAGCGAAACTTCTGCCAAGCGCTCGCACCGTCGATCTCGGCCGCTTCGTAGAGGATGCGCGGGATGCCCTGCAGCGCAGCGAGGTAGATGATCATGTAGTACCCCATGTTGCGCCAGATGCTCGCCAGAATGACCGTCGGCATCGCCCAGTCCACCGAGGCAGACCAGCGAGGGGGATTTTCTACCCCTATCGCGCGCAGGAACTCGTTCACCGGCCCGGCCGACGGGAAGAAAAGCATGTTCCACACCACCGCCACCGCGACCAGCGACGCGACGTACGGGAAGAAGTAGATGGTGCGGAAAATGTTGCGGCCGCGAATAGGCTGGTTGAGCAGAACTGCCAGCCCCAACGAGCAAATCATCGTCAATGGCACGGTTCCGCCGACGTACCAGAAGGTGTTTTTCAGGGCAATCTTGAAAGTGCTGTCATCGAGCAGGTTTTTGAAGTTTTCAAGCCCGACCCAGCTTACCTGGTTCGCCCCGTCCCAGCTCATCAGCGCCAGGGCCAGCGAGAACACCATCGGGACGAGTGTGAAAATGGCGAAGCCAAGCAAATTGGGAAGGATGAACGAGTAAGCAACTAAGTTTTTGCTGAGTTCTCGCCTTCGTTTGCTCGGTGAGGTTGCCTTGAGGCTCAGATGCATAGTTGCCATCGAGAGGACTTCCTTATGTCTTCTTCAGTCTGAGCGTCGCCTTGAATGCCAGAACACCAGACGACCGCTCATGTCCTCGTTTTAGCTTTGCGGGCAGCGCTAAAGGGTTTGGGTGGGATGCCCCCGATACCGAGGGCATCCCACAGCGTCAGTCGCGCGGGGTGTTAATTCAACACCTCGCTGATGCGGCTCGTCGCTTCCTCAAGACCCTCTTCGACAGAGACCGAATTGGTCATGATCAGCTCGTGCTGCTCGTTCAGGATCTGCTCGATCTCGCCCACGTTCGGGTGCATCGGCAGCTCAAGACGAACGGTTGTGGTCTGCAGCGCTTCGGCCGCTTCGGCGGGAACACCATCAAGCGAGGCGAAGATTTCGAGAATTTCAGGTGTGCGGACCGCCGGAAGGTTGCCCGTTGCCGCCAGAACCTTCGCGCCCTCAGGGCCAGTGTAGAACTTGATGAAGTCCCACGCCGCGTCCTTGTTGTCAGAACGCTCGTTGATCGCCAGCGACGTCAGCGTGCCAGCGGTCGTGCCAGCGGGAACGCCTTCGGGATGCGGGTAAGCGGCCACGCCCCAGTCAAAGTCGAACACGCCGTTGTTCTCGGCGGCGATCAGCGTCGCGATGAACCACGAGCCCATCGGCAGCATCGCGATCTGGCCGTTCTGGAACACGCCCGAATAGTGGATGTTGCCCGCGCGCAGCTCGCCATAGTCCATGATGATGCCGTCGCGCTGCATCGCGGTGACCATGTTGTACATCGGCGCCATGAAGCTGTAGTCGTCGGAGATGATGGTGTTCAGGCCGTCCTGAACCGTCCCCAACTGGACAGTCGAGCGCCACACGTGGAAGTGCGCGCCGTAGATCTTGTCGGCGCCGCTGCCGCTGGTGAGCTGGCGCGCGAGGGCGTCGAACTCGTCCCAGGTCATGTCGTTGCTGGGATACTCGACACCGGCGGCGTCGAAGATGTCCTTGTTGTAGTACAGGATCCAGATGTCGCTACGGAACGGCAGCGCGTAGATGTTGCCCTCGTAGGTCAGCTCTTCGGCCGCGCCGCTGTACATGCTCAGGTCGATGCCGTCGGCTTCGATGTAATCGTTCAGCGGGATGATCTGGCCGCGGGTCAGCATCGCCGAGTAGCCGGGGATGTCCTTAACCGTGATGATGTCCGTATCGTCGCCGCCGGAGAGCCGGATGTTCATTGTGTCCTGGTATTCAGCGGACGGAACATCGATCAGCTCAATCTTCACATTGGGATTCTGGGCCTCATACGCGTCGATCACCGCCTGCCAGTAGGGCGTCGTGGCGACGTCCCACGCGGTCATCGTGAGGGTAATGGGGTCGTCCTGAGCGGACGCCGGACGAGCAACGAACGCCCCGCTCACCGCGAACGCGAGCGCGAGCACCGCCACGAGAAAGTTCACCGACCGCCGATGTAACCGTTTATTCATTTCTGTGACTCCTTACAATCTGAGAGGTGGCGAATAGAATTAGCGCGACTGTCTATCACAAAGCTGGGCAGGGCGTACCTCCTTACTCGATGGGGCTGACGGGAAAGCAGAAAGCGCACCACGTTAAGGCGCGCTTTCCCGGATGATCAGGCGTTGTTCCACGATGACCGTGTCGTGATGGCGCACGCCGTTAATGCGTTCGAGCAACATCTGCACCGCCATCGTACCGATCTCTTCTTTGGGTGTTTGCAAAGTCGTCAGACTGGGCTGGAGAAGTGAGGCAAGCTGAATATCGTCGCAGCCGGTGATCGCGATGTCGTCCGGAACGCGGATGCCCATTTCATGGCACGCCCGGATCGCCCCGGCGGCGACTAGGTCGTTGAAGCAGACCATCGCGTCCACTTCCGACAGCACGTCGCCCAGGCGCTTGATCGCGTCGTAGCCCCCCTTCAGATCCGCCCGGTGACAGGCCGTGTGCCACGCCGGGTTTGACGTGTGCCCTGTCGCGTCGAGCGCATTCAGGAAGCCGAGATAGCGTTCCGTGCTCACGCGGGCGTCGGGCGGGCCGCCCAGATAGGTCAGGTGGCGGCGCCCGCTCGCGATCAGGTGCTCGACGGCGAGTTTCATGCCGCCTGCGTCGTCGGTTTCGATCGCGCCCGCCAACTCGCGCCACGCAATACCCTGACCGTTGACGACCACGGCGTTCTGAAATTGCTCGACCAGGGGGACGAGGCGATCTTCCGGCAAGCGAGGGGAGCAGACGACGATGCCATCGGCCTGGATATCCTCCAGGAAGCGGAACATCCCCTCTTCCCGATCCCAATCATTCTCGGTGTTGCACAGGATAATCTTGTAGTCGTTTTCCCAGGCGGCGTCTTCCGCGCCGCGCGCGATGTCGATGAAGAACTCGGTGGAAATGCTGGGGACGATCAGGCCGAGCAGAAACGTCCGGTCGGTGGCAAGGCTGCGCGCGATCCGGCTGCGCCGGTATCCAAGCACCTCGACCGCGTTGAGGACGCGCGCGCGAGTCTCTGGGCTGATCTCGCCTTTGTTGTTCAGCACGCGCGAAACGGTCGTCTTGGTTACGCCAGCGTATTGGGCCACGTCGGCCATCGTTGCGCGTTTGACGAGTCGGGACATGGGGATCGCTAAAGCCTAACTTTCTAACCACCGCACTGACGGAAGTGCGCCAAACGATTGATCAAATATTGCCGCGCATCAAACGAAACCCGTGATTATTAAGCTTAACCGGTTTCCGTTACCGGTTGCGCAACCGGTAACATGACGATAGCACGGATAACGGAAGGCTGTCAAGCAGATCTTTTGCTCGCTCGGTGGCGATCTCCAGACAAAAAAGAACCCCTGGCAAGGTGCGCAGGGGTTCGCATGCGACCGGCTGACCGGTCATTCACTCTCTATGAGAGCAGGTTTGCAAGCAGCCTCTCGGTTTTCAGGCAGACAATCTCGCCTACATACCGGTGCTCATCTCGCCTTCGGGCGGGACGACAAACCACACTTCGCCTACGTTCTGGCCGGTTGCATCACCCGGCGCGACGTCATTGATCCAGTAGTAAAGCGGCATGTCGTTGTAGGTGACCTGCAGGGTGCCGTCGGTGCGCTCGGTGACGCCCAGCGTGCCCGTCACGCCCTCGCCTGCCGTCGGTTCGAAACCAGCGGGAACCAGCAGCGGCGGCCAGCGGACCGCGCACTGGTCGTAGCAGTTGCTGACGCCTGGCTCGTCATTCGTAAACAGGTACAGCGTCATCCCATCTGGCCCGACCAGGAAGTCGCCCAATTCCTCATTGCCGCCGACCGAAACGGTCGTGGGCTGGTGCACGAACCACACATCGCCGCGCAGATGGCCGGTCGCCTCGCCCGGCTGCGTGTCGTTCACCCAGTAGTACAGCGGCATATCGTTCAGCGTGACCTGGATGGTGCCGTCGTCGCGTGTGATCGTGCCAAGCGTGCCCGCCAGACCAGGCTGCAGCGTCGGCTCTTGACCTTCCTCGACCAGCAGCGGCGGCCAGTTGGTCAGGCAGTCCCCTGAGCAGTTGCTGACGCCCGGTTCGTCGTTGGCGAAGGTGTAGAGCGTCATGCCGTTCGGACCAACGAGGAACGGGCCCAGTTCGTCGTTGCCGCCCAGCGACACGGTCGCAGCCTGCGCGACAAACCACACATCGCCGCGCAGATGGCCAGTCGCATCGCCCGGCTGCGTGTCGTTCACCCAGTAGTACAGCGGCATTCCGTTATACAGCACGTGGAACGTGCCGTCGTCTTCGCGCTGGATCATGCCGAGGCGTCCAGGAACCCCCGCCGCCAGTGTGGGCACCTGGCCTTCTTCGACGGTCAGTGCGGGCCAGTTCGCCAGACAGTCTCCGGAGCAGTTGCTAACGCCCGGCTCGTCGTTGGCGAAGATGTAAAGCGTCATCCCCGCTGCGTCGACCAGGAACGGGCCAAGCTCGTCATTGCCGCCAAGCTGCACGGTCGCCGCTTCTTCCTGCGCGGCGACAGCCTGGAGCCCAAAGATCGTGCCTAACACAAGTACGAGCGCGAGAACAAACCTGAAGCGTAATGTGTGGTTCTTTGACATGTTGTTCCCCTCTCTTTCTGACAGCGTCAGATAGGCCCATCTACCAGTAACACTCCATACGAGTCTTTTGCGGTCTTTGGATTTTTATTAGTTCATCACGGTCTGTAAGAATCGACGGGACATTGCGGCGCTCGGCGTAACATTGGCTGTCGGCAGACCAAAAACCAAGTTTTACAAGAAATAAGTTGACAAACTGTTTCAACTGGCTTATGTTCTTTATAGAGCCCCTGGCCGAGCGCCCTCATCAATTGGCTCGGCGAAGGCTTGTTATGTCTCTGCACGAACTTGCTGGCTAACGAGGTGACCACATGGCAACCGATCCCGGCGCAGGCATCCCCGACGTGCAACAGAAAATCATGGTGCTGCTGAAAGAACACGGCGAGTGCACCATGGCCGAGATCGCAAGCCAACTGCACGTCACCTATGAAGCCGTCCGCCAGCAGATCAACCAACTGGTTGCCCTGCGGCTCGTGGAGCGCAGCGAGCGCCCCAATCCCTCAGGGACCGGCCGCCCGCTACGCTATTACTCGCTCAGCGCGTCCGGCGACCACCTGTTTCCCAAGAATTACGACGATCTGGCGGTGGGGCTGATCGACGCGATCGGCGGAGCGCTGGGCGACGAGGCGTTGCGCCGCGTGCTGGGCGCGCTCGCCGACGAGCAGGTCGCGCGGTGGGAGCCACAGCTCGCCGGGATGGACCTCGCGGAACGGCTGAATGCGCTTCGCAGCTACTACATCGAAAACGATCCCTTTACCGAAGTGGCCGAAGGCGAGCGTGACCTCGAGCTGATCGAGCGAAACTGCCCCTTCCTCAACGTCGCCATGCAACGCCCTGCCCTGTGCAGCATGACCGTTTCTGTCCTCAGCCGGCTTCTCGGGCGCCGGGTCACCCGCACCCAGCGCTTTCAGGAAGGCGACGGTCGCTGTGTGTTTCACGTCCACATGGACCAGCCGCTCGAAACAAACGAATTTCGGTTCGAATCGGAAATCGAATAGCTCGCGGCAAAGGCATCCGCCTGCCGCGCTGATCACAGCGCGCCGCACCCTCTGCGCGCCGCTGACCCATCGGTAATGCTGAGCAAAGGAGATCGACGTGACCCATCATCCCTACCTCATCATCGGTGGCGGCATGAGCGCTGCCTCAGCCTTGCAGGGTATTCGCGAGGTGGACGCAAATGCCGACATCGCCGTCATTTCCAGCGAAAAGCACTACCCGTACGACCGTCCACCGCTTAGCAAGCAGTTGTGGACGGGCAAGAAAACGCAAGAGGACATCTGGCGCGACGTGCCGGAAGGCGTCTCTTTCTATCTGGGGCGCACCGTCGTGGCGCTGGACCTCGATCGCAAAGAGGCGCGAGATCAGGCCGGAGACGTGTACACCTTCGACAAGTTGCTGCTTGCCACCGGCGGCAAGCCGCGACGCCTGCCCTTTGGCGGCGACAATATCATTTACTTTCGCAGTCTGGACAGCTACCGCCGTCTGCGCGCCCTGGCCGAGCAGCACGATCGCTTTGTGGTGATCGGCGGCGGCTTCATCGGCTCCGAGATCGCAGCGGCGCTGGCGATGCAGGGCAAGCACGTCACCATGCTGTTTCCCGAAGGTGGGATCGGCGCCCGCCAGTTCCCCGCAGACCTGGCGGCTCACCTGAATGAGTATTACCGCGAGCAAGGCGTCGACGTCCTGTCTCGCGAATCGGTCGTGGACGTGGAAGGCGCGGGAAACGAGCTGACCGTCGTCACCGAGAGCGGCCGCCGGATTGAGGCAAACGCAGTCGTGGCGGGCATCGGCATCACGCCGAACGTGGCGCTGGCCGAGGCGGCGGGGCTGAACGTGACCGACGGGATCGTTGTGGACAGCAGCCTGCGCACCAGCCATCCGGACGTGTACGCGGCGGGCGATGTCGCCAACTTCCCCGATCCGGTGCTTGGCACGCGCCGCCGGGTCGAGCATGAGGACGCTGCCAACAGCATGGGCGCGGTCGCGGGCCGGGCGATGGCCGGTGCCGAAGCAGTGTACGACCACACGCCGATGTACTACTCGGATATGTTTGACCTCGGCTATGAAGCGGTGGGGCGGCTTGATTCGCGTCTGGAAACGGTCGTCGACTGGCAGGAGCCTTTCCGCAAAGGCGTCATCTACTACCTCGACGGGCAACGCGTTTGCGGCGTCTTGCTCTGGAACGTCTGGGACAAGGTAGACGAGGCCCGCCAGCTTCTCGCCGAGCCAGATCGTTTCTCGATCCGAACGCTCCAACAGGGACGATAGGAGAAAGTATGATGGATTGGGATCCAATCGGTACGGCAGCACTCGATGTATCGCACGGCAATGGTCACCGGCCCAGCCGGGCTGGCGACGAGGTAACCATCCCCTACCCGGATCGCGAAGAGAAGATCAAGCTGCTCCTGCGCTCTCTGCTTGTGCTGCTGGGCGAGGATCCGGAGCGGAGTGGCTTGCGCGGCACGCCGCAACGAATGGCGCGGATGTACGGGGAGTTGCTAGCAGGGTACGAAACGAACATCGAGACGCTGGTCAACGGGGCGCTGTTCGACGTGGACTACAGCGAGATGGTCGTCGTGAAGGACATCGAGTATTACAGCCTGTGCGAGCATCACCTCTTGCCGTTCTTCGGTAAGGCACACGTCGCCTATATCCCGCGAGATCGGGTCATCGGGCTGTCGAAGATCCCGCGCATCGTGGAGATGTACGCGCGCCGCCTGCAGGTTCAGGAACGCATGACGCAACAGATCGCGACGCAGTTGGACGACGTGCTGCATCCGCAGGGAGTCGCCGTCGTGATGGAAGGGACGCACCTCTGCGCCGCCATGCGCGGCGTCGAACAGCGCAGCGCGCGGATGCGCACCAGCGCCATGCTCGGCTGCTTCCAGAAGAATGCGGCGCTCCGTGCGGAGTTTTTGCAGCAGATTGGGCCCGAGCCGGCCCACTAGAGCCGGGGCGGTTGTTTTTTCGCTGCACCGTCGGCGTATACCGGCAAGCGATGGCTCTTTGCGCTCCTCACCCGCCTGTCTGGACGATCGCTCGTCCAGACAGGTGAACGAGGCGCCTCTCGACCGACTGATGTGCTTATGAGCAAGCAATCGGTTCTTCATACATGAGGTGATGGAGATGCAGCTTAAAGTCAATCGCTTCGTAGGGATGGGTGCAATCGGTGCGCTGCTTGTGCTGGTGGGCGCCAGTCTGGCTCTGACAAGCACCTCGGCGCAAGAGGATGACGCCAACCGGCAACTCATCGAAGAGGGCCGCGAGATCTTCCGCTTCGATACCTTTGGCGATGAGGTCTTCTGGGGCGGCACGCTCCAGCTTCATCAGGCCATCGCAGGGGAGCAGCTTGGGGGCGTCGGTCCAGGGGTGAGCCCGAACACAGCGCTGTCGGTTGGGTTGAAGGTCGATGCCGAAGCATTGCCTACCGAGCTGGTCGAGCAGATTCGGGCGGGTGAGGTCGACCTTGACGATCCCGCGACGACTCTGGCGCTGCTTGAGCTAAACGCTGTCGTGGGCGTCACTGGCTTCTTCGACGACGCCGGAAACCTAGAGTCGATCGGGATTCAGTGTGCGCTTTGCCACTCCACCGTCGATGACTCTTTCGCGCCGGGCATCGGGGCGCGTCTGGACGGCTGGGCGAACCGCGATCTGAACGTCGGCGCGATCATCGCCCTGGCGCCGGATCTGTCGTTCTTCACCGACCTGCTGGGCGTAGATGAAGCGACCGTCCGCCAAGTGCTGAACAGTTGGGGTCCCGGCAAGTTCGACGCGGAGCTTGTGCTCGACGGCCAGGCGTTCCGGCCCGATGGCGGCTCAGCGGCGACGCTGCTTCCCCCGGCGTTTGGGTTAAACGGGATCAATCTGCACACGTGGACCGGCTGGGGATCGGTTACCTACTGGAACGCCTACGTCGCCAATGTGCTGATGCACGGCCAGGGCACGTTCTACGATCCGCGTCTCGACAACGCCGAGCAGTTCCCCCATCGCCGCTGAGGCGGGATTCGGTCGCATCGAGCATGACCCCGATCTGGTGACGCCCAAGCTGCCCGCCCTGCTCGCGTACCAGCTCTCGCTGACCCCGCCGCCCGCTCCCCCTGGCAGCTTTGACGAAGCCATGGCCGCGCGCGGTGAGGAACTGTTCAACGGCAAAGCCGAGTGTGCGACCTGCCACGTCCCGCCGTTGTTCAGCGAGCCGGGACACGGCCTGCACACAGCGGAAGAAATGGGCATCGACGATTTCCAGTCGAGCCGGTCGCCCGCGCAGGGATACCGCACCGCGCCGCTGGCCGGTTTGTGGACGCACATGGACGGCGGCTTCTACCACGATGGGCGATTCGCCACGCTGGAAGAGGTTATCGGTCACTACAATGTGCTGTTCCAACTAGGGTTGACACGCGAGGAAATCGCGGACCTGGTCGAATACCTCAAGTCGCTCTAAACGTCGAACTGAGCGCCAAGCGGCGCAACAACGCAATCCGCCGAAAGACCCTCTGCGTTCCAGGGGGTCTTTTGCGATCTTAGCGCGTGCCGCCGGATGATGTCGCAGCGAGTTCATCTAGCTCGATCACCTGCGGCGTGGTGGTCGGGCCGTGGAGCACCGGCTCAGCACCATCCCAGCTCAACCGGTCGATCCGCATCAGCCGCGCCGACATGTCCGGCGGCCAGGCGTGATACACGATGTACTCCTTCCCGTCCGGTCCCACCACAAACGAGTTGTGCCCTGGGCTGATCACC
>Ga0134093_1001022_pt1 | contig 29814 bp, 31 predicted proteins | sample 4_1taG_FD_94452 | JGI IMG/M metagenome (GOLD analysis project Ga0134093, IMG submission 94452) | Switchgrass degrading microbial communities from high solid loading bioreactors in New Hampshire, USA - 4_13_20_68_A1 metaG | ecosystem: Engineered > Bioreactor > Semi-continuous > Anaerobic >...
CGGCTTCCTCCAGACCCCACTGTTGCCAGTGGCGCCCTTGCCTGCTGGTTACCTTCCCGCTGGTTGGGCGGTAGGGTTTCTCTCAACCCATCGGCTCGGTAGACATGCCGGGCACACAAAAAACCGCCTGGCGGCGGTCATTTTAACTTACTGATCACTTCGTCTGTAAGGTCGGTTCCCCCATAGCGGATCACATCGCTGTCAAACACCACTGAGATCTTGCGGCTCTCGGCAACTTCCTTGACGGCAGCGTTCACTTCCTTTTCCAGCTGCAGTTCCAGTTCCTGGCGGTAGGCTAGGTATTCGGCATAGGCTTCCCGCTCCCGCTGCGCCCGGCCCACGTCGTCTTCCGTTGGTTCCTCCTCCAGATCGAAGCGGGTGAGCAGTTCCTGGTAGCGTGCGGCCAGTTTCTCGTTCAACTCCTGAGCCCTGGGGCTTTCGTCCACCACCCTCAGGAGATCGACAACGCCCACCGCTCCGCCCCCGAGGCCGGCGAAAAGCGCCCAGATCAGGGCGGCAGCCAGCACGCCGGCCACGGCCCAAGGTAGATATTTCACTCTGCGGTCACCACCTTGCTTTGGGATAAGAGCGCCGTTCCACCTTATTATGACCGATCATACGCAGACCTAGACAGGCGGCCAGCAAGTTCAGCCCAGAGCTGCCGGTCAAAGGCCGCCACTTCCTCCGCCACGGCTTGCTCCAGCTCTGCCTGGAAGGCCAGCAGGCGCTCCCGGGCGGCTTCAACGTGTTCTGCCTGCAGCTGCCCCAACCTCTCCCCATACTCCACTTGCAGCTCTTCCTGCTTACTCTGAAGCTCATCCTGGAGTTCGGCGAGCCTCGCCAGCCGCGCCTCTTCTTCCTCGGGCGAGAGGGAGACCAGAAACAGTTCCAGCTGCAGCTCCAGCATTTCCCTGGTCAGTTCCGCCTGTTCCGCTCGGGCTTCAGCCTGCAGGGCATCCCGCAGTTCCCGGGCAGCGTCGTGGAGCTTCTGAGCGTGCTCCCGGCGGATCTCACCGGCCTTCTCCGCAAGCAGCTCTTCAGCGGCGGCCAGAACCTCAGCCCGGAAGGCAGCCAGCTCCTCTGCCTGCTGGGCAGCGAGACTCTCGGCGGCGGGCTCACTTCCTCCCTCAGAAACCTGAACCCCTTCCGCCGCAGTTCCGCCAACCGCAAGCGATGACCCGCTGAGGAGGCCAGAAATCAACAACAGGATCAAGACTGCCGGCAGAATTCTCATGGCCGTCCCCCTTTCCAAGTGCCTAACGGGGCCATTATACCAGCGGGGAGAAGGCCAGGACAAATGCAAAAAAAGCCGGTGAACCCGCCTTTTGGCAGGCTCACCGGCCTTACGTCTGCTTTTGATTGTCTCTAGAAAGCCTGGCCGATCCCGAAGTAGAACTGTCCTTTGCGGTGGTTCTCCGCATCCTTGCCCAGGCCGTAGTCCAGGCGCAACAGTCCCAGAGGCGTATCCAGGCGCACGCCTATACCAAAGGAGTTCTTGAGATCCTTCATGTTGAACGACTGGCCTTGGTTCCAGGTGGTTCCCCAGTCGGTGAAGACTACGCCCTGAACCTTCTCCACGATGGGGAAGCGGAACTCGGCATTCATGACCAGCATGTTGTCGCCAACAAGGCCAAGGGACGAATCTCCATAGGAGTAGCCGCGCAGGGTGTCCGCGCCACCGATGCGGAACTTGTCCGCCTCGGGCAGGCTGCCGCCCAAGAGCCGTCCGCCCATTCCCCGCAGGGCCAAGACGTAACCGCCGTCTTTCACTTCAAAGAACCGGCTGTGCTCCAGGCTCAGCTTAGCGTAGGCGCTGGTACCGCCGAAGAGCGTGGTACCCAGTTCCAAGTAGACATCGTTCTTGTAACCCTCTGTGGGGAAGAAGGGATGGTCGACGGTGTTGGTGTTCAGACCGACACCGATGTTCCTCGTCTTGGAATCATCGGGCACGCCGCCGATCGGTCCGTCCTCATGGGCATAGGTGTTGTTCTCCAGCTTGAAGGTGAGGCGCCCTCTGGTAAACTCGGTGAGGGGCTTGCCCAGGGTGAGATCGCCGCCGATGGAGGTGCGCTTGCTCTTGGTTTCCTCATCGCTGTCAGGATCAGCCGTCTTGACCTCGCTGATGCGCCGGTAGAGGCTGGTACCAAGCGAGATACCCGACTTGGTGATATACGGTTCATAGAACTCAAACTCGTAGGAGGTGACCTTCTGCCCCAAGCTGACATTGGCCTTGACCATCTGCCCGCGTCCGAGGAAGTTATCATCGGACACCTGGAGGAAGCCCACCAGGCCCTCCGCCGTGCTGTAGCCAACACCAAAGGTAGCGGCGCCGGTCTTGCGCTCCTTGAGGTTGATGGTCAGCACCGTTTTGTCCGGGTCATCCTCTTGGGAAAACTCGCGGCTGATCTCATCGAAGTACCCGAGCATCAGCAGGCGGCGCAGGCTCTGGTCGATGGCCTTGATGTCCACGGGATCTCCAGCCTCGAAGGTGAGCTCGCGCTCGATAACGAAGTCTTTTGTCTTCTCGTTGCCGGTGATGACTATATCCTGCAGTGTGGTTTGGGCAAGCTCAATGCCGATCCGTCCATCCGTATCCGCGCTCAGGGAAGTGACGCGCACAAGATAACCGTACTCACCGAGCACCCATTCCCACAGCCCTTCCAGGTCTTCCCAGATATCATGGGCGTTGAGGATGAGACCAGGCTGCGTCTTCATGTCCCTGGCATACTTCTCGAAGGCTATGCCGGGCACTCCCGAGAAGGTGACTTCCCGTACGATTGGATTCTCCACGACGTGAAAGACTACCTCGACTCCGCCCAGCGCAGGATCGACTGTGGCCTGCACGTCCTCGAAATACCCCAGGTCATAGATGGCCCGGATGTCGTCGATAATCTTCTGCTCGGTTGCCTCTTCACCGAGCCGCGTCTTGAGGATGCTAGCTCTGATGGTCTCGGTGTCCACGAAATTATTGCCTTCGATCGTGATCAGCCTCACGACCCCGAGCTCCTGGCCCTGCGCCTGCACCGCCGAGCTGCCGACCGAAGCCAGCAGGCCCAACACGAGCAGCGCAATGACCAACCTGGCTGAACGTTGCCTCATTGTCCTGCCTCCCACACAGTAATTTTCGATCTCCTAACTTATTTCTCCCCGTATGCACAGATTCCTCTTGCCAACTCCGGGGGTGTATGACACAAAAAACCAGCCTGACTCAGCGGGAGATGCTGAGGTCGAAGGTTGCCATGCCTTCCAGCACGAACTGTGTGGAAAGACGGACCACAACTGGTTCCACAGGCTCGGCCCAGGCGTAATAGCCGAGATCATTGAGAGCCTGCTCTTCCTCGGTCGCATCCTCTATTTCCGGGCTGTCCAGGAAGGGGTAGAACTCTGCGACCAGTTCGTTGTTCCTCTCCCTATCCATATATTCTTCGATCAGATCATCCAAGGTGTCCGCATCGGCGATGAAAGAGCGCATGGGCTCCTCATCGTCCTCCGCTTCGCCCTCAGCAGACAGGATGCTGGTGTGCACCGGCGGATCGATGTCGTAATAACTCTCTGCACCGCTGCGCACCGTCACGGTTAACAGGCCTTCAGCCGTATCCGGCGGGATGTTCAGCCGCAGGGTCCTGGTCTCCAGCTGCCCCCGGTAGGGCCTGATCAAGACCTCCACATCTACGCTCTCCCCGGCCTTAACATGGGATGTGCTCGGGGTTGCCCTTTCTATCGTAGCCGTCTTCCGTTCCCGGGAGATCTCCACCTCGATCTTGATCTGCTGCAGGTCCACCGCCTGGAGGTTGTTGTGCATGAGCAGTTCCAACCCGGACTCGAGATCGACCAGGCACCACACGGCGATGTCTGAATCGCTGTAGAACAGGTTCTCCCTGATCATCCTCTGGGTAAAGCCCTGGGAGACAAACTCCACCCGCACATAGGCGGTGCCATCGCCGATGCGGTCCAGGGCAGCATCGATGCTCTGATAGGCACTGCTGACCACCAAAGGAATGAGCACCTGCTCATCCTTGACCGACTCCACGTAGTAGCTCTTGCGCTGGCCCCGTTCGGTATCGTTGACCACAATACTGATGGGAACGTAATCCACGGGTGTTCCCAAGATGCCGCCCACGCCGGCGGACCGATCCTGGGCGACCTTGCCGACAGTTGCCCCCAGGGACACGATCTTCATGGGCGCCTCCAGGTTGGGGAGGGTGTAGTGCACGTAGGCTGCAGAGGCGAAGAACTCCACAGCTCCCCGGTGGAAGACAGGGTGTCCCATGGCGATGAACCTTCCATCGTCCTTGACATGGGTAACAGTGCCAAAGCTGGCTACTTGAAAGTCTCCCCTGAGAAGCTGGACTCCAAACATGCTCCCCGGCTCGAAAGCCGCTGGGATGGAAATGGACGCTGCCGAGAAAGAGGGCATAACTTGACTTCTGGAAGCACCCAGCCCCTTGAGCAGGTAATCCATGTTTCGCTCATTCAGTCCCTGCACCAGAAGGGGCGCGGCTACCGCAACCACATCTTCTGGGAGAACCGGTTCGGGTGTGGGCATCTCGTCGTAAATCTTGAACATGTCTGCCGCTGGTGTCACCAGGCCGATGCGGTGATCCGAGTAGGTGTAGACATGGGAAATGGCGCCAAGCAGCCTATCCTGGATGTAGACAGGTGATCCGCTCATGCCCAGGGCAATGCCCCCGGCGCGGTCAACAGCATCGCCGCTCACTCTGACCATGATGTAGCTGCTCAGAGGAGGGCTCTGGGGAACGACGCCCAGGACCTCCACATCGAAGGTCTCAATTGTGTTCCCCGAAATGACCGTCCTGGCGATGCCGCGCAGGCCGGGCCTGACTTCTTCTGGCAAAAAAAGCTCTACCGCAAAAACCTGCCCGGAAACGCCGCAGATGATCACCAGCAGGGCCAGTCCATACCATAACGGCAGTTTTCGCATGAAGCCACCCCTTCACTACCCTCTACTTAGAACCTGGAACAACCACTATGGCGTTTCCTACTGCTCGCTCTTTTCCGTCTGAGGGCAGATTCAAAACCAAGTCCCGGATCACCATGGTCGTGGAACCGCCTCCGTCAAGATTCATGGCCTCAAGCGCTCCCAGCTCAATAAGGAGGTTCCCAAGTTCATCCAAAGTCATGCCTACGCTGATATTCGGCTGCCTTCCATTCACGGTCACCAAGAGAAGCTTCTGATCAGCGGTGACGCCGATTGCGGTTCGGGGAGCCCGCCCCTTAAGGATATCATCCTTAAAGAGCTCCGCCTCGCCGGTTATGTCCAGCACTCCGTTCCGCACGAGCCTGGGCCCGCCCCCGATGATCTGGTCGATCCCCAGCTCTGTCCAGTCCGGCTGGAGCTGGACGTGCACTTCCACCCTGTCCCCCACCTTCAGCTTGGACAGGGTTTCCCGCTGCACTCCATGACCGGAAAGCACCAGGCCGCCTTCGGGTATGGTGCTGTTACCCTGAGGCTGGAGCTGGGTGACCACACCGTGAACTACAACTACCTCGTAACCGTAGACATTGGTGTTGGTCTTTGTCCCATAGGCTTCAGTGTAGACGATCAGCTCGTCCTGGAGCCGGGGCCGGTTGATGCCGGAAACAGCTGCGAGAAGCTGACCCTCATGCCAGATTTCGCCGGTAAAGCCCACATTGTCTATCACTGCCCCGCCGGGCCCGAGGCCTATCGCGGTTCGGTTGGCATAGGGCTCGGTGATGAGCTCGCCATCGATCATGAAAACGCCCAGGGGCCGCCCGTTCGAGGCGAAATAGGCGCCGTTGACCGCGGCAAGGGCACCGACCCGCTTAGCCATATCGCTCACCCGCTCCGCTCCATAGATGCGGTCCTGAGCCAGGACAAGCTTCACTTCATAGCTGCGCCTTAGGTCTATCTCCAAGTAGTTTACCACATTTGGCCCGTAGCTGTCAGCCCTGCGCTGATGCCCGTAAACCACGCCGGGTTCCACCAAACGGGTGGTGGTGTGGGCAAAGGCCTTGGGGATGACCAGCTGGAAGCGCTCCGCATCCTCACTCACTTCGCCTTCGGGCAGCTGGTAGTTGAATTCCAGTACAAGGCGGTAAGACCCGCCCTGCTGGGCGAAGCGCACCTCCTTGAGGGCAACGTCGCCAACCGCCTGCTGCGCGGGCCAGCCTTGCAACGGCAGGTTGGAATCGATGATGGCCTTCATGGGGTGGGAAGTGTAGCTGACCCGGAACTCCTGGCCCGGGGCTTTGGGCAGGGTGAGGACGACCTGTTCCGGCAGCACGAGCAGGGAATCTGGCAGAGCAGTACTGGCCAGCGCAGGACTGATGGCAGTGAAAAATGTCAATAATATGAAAACAGCTGGCCGGGTCCATCTCCCCTGCACACGCAATCCCCCTTTATTTTCCTATTACAATTCGGGGCAGCAGGGTGTTTTCCTGCAACGAAAAAAACTCCACAACGGCTTGCTGTGGAGTTTACGAACTTCACTCTTTCTCATCGGGAAGGTAGCGGGACATCTGCTCGTAGATCAGCTTCGCCAGGCCGAGGCTCTGGGCTTGGGAGCTGTTTACCGCCAGTTCCTGGTCCAAAAGGGACTGGAACAGCTTCTCAGCCCGCCTGTCGCCAAGCAGGTCGTTGTCTGGGACAGTGCGCCGCATCTCGCTGAGGAGCATCTGGACAAACAGGGCTTCGAACTCCTGCGCCGCTTTCTCCAGTTCCTTCTGGGAGGAAGACTGCTTCTTGCTGCCCAGATTCTCTGCCTTTGCAGCCAGCAGATCGTCCGGGTTCCAGTTCACCCGCATGGGCAATCCCCCTATAAAATGATCAGCTCTCCGAACAGCGCGCCAGCCGCCTTTACGGCCTGGAGGATGGCGATGATGTCCTTCGGCGAGGCGCCAACCGCATTGAGGGCATCGACCAGTTCCTGAACGCTGGGGGTGCCGCCGAGCACGGTCGAGGTTCCATAACGCGCCTCCTGCATCATCAGTTCGTCAAAGAAACCGTCCACTCCTTCAGCTCCGCTCCGGTTTTCGCTGCCGATCTGCACCTTGAGATTTCCGTGGGACACGGCTATGGGTGCGATGCGCACCTGGGAACCCATGACCACCGTACCCGTCCGCTCGTTGATCACCACCCGGGCATTGCTGTCGGGCCTGATGGGCAGTTCCTCCAGCTCCGCGATGAAGGCCACTACGTTGCCGAGGTAACCGAGGGGAACCTCAACCTCGACCGTTCCCTGATCTCTCGCACGGGCCAAAACGGTCCCGAAAGCCGCGTTGATCACATCTACAAGGCGCTGGGCAGTGGTGAAATCTGGATCCAGCAGTACAAGGGAGAGGCGGCCGTCGGCAGCCAGGTTCCTGTACTCCAGTTCCCGCTCCACGATCGCGCCGCTGGGCACGGTGCCAACTGTGGTGATGGTACTCGAGGAGCCCGAGCTCCTTCCAGAAGCGCCGCCCACCGAGAGCGGCCCCTGGGCCACGGCAAATATCTGCCCGTTCGCCGCCTGCAGAGGGGTCTGGAGAAGGTACCCGCCGGCAAGGCTTCGCGCATCGCCGATGGAAGCAACGGTCACATCAATCCGGTCGCCCACCCGCAGGGAGGTGGGCAGGTCGGCCGTAACCATCACCGCCGCCACGTTGCGCAGGCGCAGGTCGGAAGCGGACACGGTGATCCCGAAATTCTCCAGCATGTTGGCAATCATCTGCAGGTTGGCTCGGGAACCGGCACCGTCGCCGGTACCTTGAAGGCCCACCACCAGGCCCAGCCCGTAGATCTGGTTGTCCCGCACTCCCTGGACGCGGGCCACATCTTTAACTCTCACAATCGGTGTATCGTAGCGCAGGGGTTCCACGCTCTGGCCCAGGGCAGCCCCTGAAACAAGCAGGATGATCCCCAGCGCCAACCAAGCAGTCTTCTTCCACATCTGCCTTCCTCCTCGCTGCGCTAGAAGAGCCAGTTGAACACGCGGGTGATCAGGCCGGGCTTGTTCTTCTCGGCCAGCGCACCGGTGCCGACAAATGAAATCTCTGCATCAGCAACAAACGTGGACAGCACCGTGTTGTCTGAAGCCACGTCTTCAGTGCGCACCAAGCCCGTAAGCACGATCTCCTGCTCTTCGCCGTTAATAACTATCTTCTGCCTGCCTTCCAGGCGCATGGTGTTGTTGGGGTAAACCTCCACAACCTTGGTGGTGACCTTTGCTGTTAAGCTTCCTCCCCTGGTAGTGGCACCGTTGGCGGCGAAGGTGTCGCCGCCGCCCAGGCGCAGCAGGGGGATCAGATCGGCCAGCACTCCGCCGCCGGGTCCCACCGACACTTCCGAATCCTTGCCGGTGCTGGTCCCCGCCGTCTGCCTCGCTTGGGCCTGCTCCACGATGATCACCGTGACCAGATCACCGGGGCGCCGGGCCTTGCGGTCGGCATACATGGACGCAGGCTGATCCACCGGGAAGAGGGACTCGGCCAGCGTCAGCAGGGAACATCCCATAACCATACCCAGGATGGAAAGCAGAGTCACGGACACCAAAAGGAACCTCCTCACGGCATACCTGCCCCTTTCATAAACACCTGAACAGTCTGGGCATCGATGATCTCACCGCTCACCCGCTGTTTGGACAGTGTGTTCTCAACTTCAATAACATCTCCCAGCCCGCCGCTCTGCCTGGCCACCCCCGGTGCGCTCACGCTCAAGGTGCCGGTGTGCACCAGGATGGTCACCGCGGCGCCCTTTTCGATGATGGGAACTGCCTCCACGTGGAGTTCAGTGATGGCCGTCCCCTCGGGGACGATCCTCGTGGTGCGCAGCCCCACGAAATCCTCCAGGCTGCGGGCTTCCGCGGGCCCGCTCTTCAGCTCCCGTTCCTCCACCCGCAGGTCTTCCCGGGAGAGAACCTCGCCGCGCTTGAGATCCCGGGCCGCCACCACTACTTGGTATATCCCCGCTTCCTGCTGCGCCCCGCTGCTGGCGGAAGCGGCAGCAGTGCGGAACACCTGCACGGTTTCGGCTCCCTGGAACTCCACCAGCTTCGGGTCGATCCCCGCCTGGCGCAGGCGGACCTGGATCTGCCCCCGGCTGAGCCGCCGGGAGCTGCCCGGCTGGGGCGAGGTGCCGGCGCTGATCTTGGCCAGCTCGGCTGCGAGATCAAGCGGGCCGCTGATCTCCGCGATTTCCCCTAAAAGAAGCTCGGCTCCCTGCACGCTGGCTGTTTCGGGAAGAAGGATAACAGCCCTGTCCTGCTCAGCTCCCCAGGCCGCGGAGCCGGCAAAGACCAGCACAAGGACCGCCAGGGCCAGAGCCCTCAATGCAGCTCGCTTAATCATGGACGCTTACCGGCGCAGGTTGTTTGCGGCCTGGAGCATCTCATCGGAGGCCTGGATAGCCTTGGAATTGCTTTCGTAAGCCCTTTGGGCCACGATCATGTTGACCATTTCTTCCACTACCTGGACATTGGACATCTCCAGGAAGTGCTGGGCCAGCGTTCCGAACCCGTCTAAGCCCGGTGTGCCGATCACGGCCTCACCGCTGGCTGCGGTGGCAGTAAAGAGGTTGCGGCCTTCGCTCTTCAAACCGCCGGGGTTGACGAAGCGGACGATCTGAAGCTCACCGATGCGCTCCGGTTCTTCGCTGCCCGGGCGCATAACGGTGACAGTGCCGTCGGAAGCGATGCTCAGTTCCAGGCTGTCTGCGGGCACGACGATCTCCGGCTCAATCGGAAAACCATCTGATGTTGTGATCCGGCCGTCGGCATCGAGTTTGAAGGCGCCGTCCCTAGTGTAGCGGATGCCTCCATCGGGGAGGAGCACCTGGAAAAAGCCATCACCCTCGATGACAACGTCTAGGGGGTTGTCCGTCTGCTGGTACATGCCCTGAGAGAAAACCCGCTGCGTGGCTACGGTGCGCACGCCGTGCCCGATCTGGATACCGGTGGGCACCTGAGCACCGAGGGTGCTGGGTGTCCCGGCGTACTTCACCGTCTGGTAGAGAAGATCCTGAAAGTCTACTCGGCTCTTCTTAAACCCGGTGGTGTTGACGTTGGCCAGGTTGTTGGAAATCACATCGATCTTGGTCTGCTGGGCGGACATGCCGGAGGCTGCCGTCCACAAGGCGCGCATCATAACAAAAAACCCTCCTTTTTGCTGTCCATCATCAAGCACAGCCTAAGAGAGGGGTCTTTGAAGCTATTTCAGTCGGTCAATAGCTTCGCGGCTTCTGTTTCCAGTCCAGCCTCTGCCTTCCCCTCATATCTTTCAGCTGTTCAATGAAGATGATTATACCTCGTTGATAATCTTGCCGAGCGTCTCATCGAAGGCCTGCACAACCTTCTGGTTGGCCTCGTAAGCCCGCTGGATGTTGATCAGGTTCACCATTTCTCTGACCACATTCACATTGGCCAGCTCGATCATGCCTGGTGCCAATACCGCCCGGTAGCGGAAGGCGTCTCCTGCCTCTGGCGTTGCCTCGAAGAGGTTGGCCCCTCTTCTCACCAGTCCGTTCCGGTCGTTGAACTCAACGATGAGCAGCTTGTCCACCACCTGACCGCCCACCATCACCTGCCCAGTGTCTGTGATGGAAACCGGCCCCTCGCCCACGTAGATGGGCCCGTTCTCGCCCCGGACCAGGTTGCCGTCCAAGGTCGCCAAAAGCCCGCTGGGGTTTACTGTGAAGCGCCCATCCCGGGTGTAACGGGGCCCTTCCGGAGTAGTGATGGCAAAGAACCCTGCCCCCACCAAGGCGACATCGAGGGGGTTATCAGTCTGCCTGAGCGTTCCCGGCATAAAGGAGGTGTGGCTTCCTTCCACCAGCGCCCCTGTGCCCAAGGCTCCGAGCATCCGGGATTGTCCCTGGTGAACCCGAAGCACCGGCCGTTGCGGAGTAGCGTAGATGTGGGCTGTCTGCCTCTGAAATCCGGCAGTATCCACGTTCGCCAGGTTGTTGCTGGCCACATCCATGCGCATTGCTTCAATTAACATGCCTGAGGCTACTGTATAGATCCCGCGTAGTATAGGATCACCTCCCCACTATCCTGATCCCCTTATCGGCAGAGAAAGGAAAAACTTTAGGGCGCTCAGCGCGCCCTAGTGTAACTAGCTATGAACGAACTCCGATTGCTGTCGCGGTCGAGGGAATCCAAGATTTCGCCTGTACCCCGCACCACACAGCTGAGGGGATCTTCGGCCAAGGTGACCGGTACTCCCGTCCTTTCTTCAATCAGGCGGCCCATGCCGTCGAGCAGAGCCCCGCCGCCGGTGAGGGCCATGCCCTTGTTCACAATATCGGCAGCCAGCTCGGGAGGGGTGATCTCCAAGACGCCGCGGATAGCATCCACAATAGTGACCAAAAGTTCCTCCAAGGCCGGGAAAATGTCCAAGGAACTGAGCTCCACCGTCGCCGGCAGGCCGGTGACCAGATCGCGCCCCCGGATGCTCATGCGCTTATCTTTGGTGGGAAACGCGCTCCCGATGGTGATCTTGATGTCTTCCGCAGTGCGCTCGCCGATGGCCAGGTTGTACACCCGCTTCACATGGCGGCTGATCGCCTCTTCCATGTGAATGCCGCCCACGCGCACAGACTGGGAGGTTACCTCGCCTCCCAGAGAGATGACGGCGATATCAGTTGTTCCGCCGCCGATATCCACCACCATGTTGCCGCTGGGGGCAGAAATGTCCAGCCCGCAGCCGACCGCAGCCGCGATGGGTTCGGTCACCAGGTAGACTTCCTTAGCCCCGGCCATGTTGGCCGCTTCAATAACAGCCCGCTTTTCCACTGTGGTGATCCCGGAGGGAACGCAGACCATAACCCGTGGCCGGAAACCGCGCCCAGCTGCTTTCCTGATAAAGTGCTTGAGGATCTCCTCAGTAATGGTAAAGTCGGCGATGACCCCTTCCTTGAGGGGCCTGATCGCCCTGATGTTTCCAGGGGTGCGCCCGAGCATCTCCCGGGCTTCTTCGCCAATCGCGCAGATCTTCTGTGTATTGACATCAACTGCCACCACTGCAGGCTCGTGGATGACAATGCCTTTGCCTCGCACATGCACAAGTATATTAGCAGTTCCTAGATCGATGCCGATGTCTCTTCCAAACACGTTATGTCCCCCTCCGCAAACACTAACCGCATTGGTCTAGCCTTAGTGTTCGCCACGGACGGGACAAATCCTTTTTTCGCCAGCGACTCTAGGAAGCCCGGCTGGCCCCCTTGACACCGTATTTGCGCTTCGTTGCTTCACCGCCGCGTATGTGCCTTTCTGATTTATTTATCTCAAGGACCCTTTTCACCTGCTCGGCCAGTTCTTTGTTGATCCGTGGTAAGCGCTCGGTCACGTCCTTGTGAACAGTGCTTTTACTCACCCCGAAGACAAGAGCCGCTTGCCGAACAGTGGCGTTCGTCTTGACTATATACAAGCTGACATCCACTACCCGCTTGCGGATATAGTCTCTCATCTGCGCTTCCCCCTAGCACTTTTTATACAATGTATATGCCGCAGGGCTTTGGTTATGCTTCGCTAGCGGAGAAACGCTTCTGGATTGACCGGCTGGCCGTTGTGGGTCAGGCCGAAGAAGACCCGTCCGCTTGTGCCCGGCACAGCGATGTTCTGGTTCTGCTTTACCTCTTCACCCGGCGCTACCTTGATGCCCGTGACCGAACGGTAGATGCTTGCCCAGCCGCTGCCGTGCTCGATCACCAGCTCCATCTCAAGGCCGTTGGAGTTGACCGCGGCCACCTTCCCCGGCAGGACCGTGCGCACCGCCTCGCCGGTGGCATCGAACTCTACCCCCGCGTTGAAGCGCCAGTCACCATAGACAGGATGGCGGTACCAGCCGAAGGGTGTGGCGATCTCGCCCTGCACCGGCCAGATCAGCCGTTCAAAGGAGATGACAGGCTCTGGTTCGGGTTCCGGCTGCGGCTCTGGTTCCACCTCCGCAAGGGGATTCACCGGCGTTTCCACCATCACCACCTGGGTCGGGCCGTCCAGCACCCAGGGGTAGAGGGTGGCGATCACCGTCTGCACCCTCTCCTGCACCAGGTCATTGAGCTCGTCCCGGGTCACCACATTCACGGCCGAAGCCGGCTCCTCCGCGGGCCAGGCCCGGTAGGCTCCAATGCCGATCCCTGCAAGCAGGGACAGGCCGATCACCATGCCCGTGACCGCCCTGCGGGTTTCGGGCCTCTGAACAGACGCTCTGAGCTTGTCTCTGAACTTCTGCCATACTCGCATACTATCACCGCCTCGGCGCTAGTATGCTCCTAAAACCTGGGTTGTATGCAAAAAAGCCCCCGTTTGTCGGGAGCTTCCTGTGCAGAAAATTGAAGTTAAGCGTTATTCACCATTGGCCACTTTCAGGCGCAGAAGCGCCTTCTGCAGGGCAATTTGGGCCCTGGCCAGATCCACATCTGCCTGGCGGGAGTTGAGCCTTTCCTCAGCCCGGCGCTTGGCCTCTCGCGCCCTGAGGACGTCGATCTCTTCCTCCAGTTCCGCTGTGCGGGCCATGACGGTCATCTGATTGGCGTTCATCTCCATGAAACCGCCGCCCAGGGCGATCTTGCGGCGCCGGCCGTGCAGGGGACCGAATTCGAGGACCCCGATGTCCAGGGCCGCCATAATGGGCTGATGGCCGGCGAGAACGCCAAAGGTTCCGTCGGCGCCCGGCAGCTTCACATACTCCACTTCCGTGCGGATGACTGTCCTTTCCGGCGTGAGCACCTCAAGAGTTAAGACTGCCATCAGGCACTCTCCCTCTCCAGTGTCTTTGCTCTAGCCACCGCCTCATCGATGGTCCCCACCATGTAGAAAGCGTTCTCCGGCAGATGGTCGTGCTTGCCTTCCAGGATCTCTTTAAAGCCCCGCACCGTCTCCTTCACAGGTACGAACTTGCCGGGCATGCCGGTAAAGGCTTCGGCCACAAACATGGGCTGGGACATGAAGCGCTCCAGCCGGCGGGCCCTGGCTACGGTCACCTTGTCTTCTTCAGAGAGCTCATCCATGCCCAAAATGGCGATGATGTCCTGCAGCTCACGGTAGCGCTGCAGCACCTGCTGCACGCCCCGGGCCACCTGGTAGTGCTCCGGGCCGACGACGGCCGGATCCAAGATGCGGCTGGTGGAGGCCAGGGGATCGACCGCCGGGTAGATGCCCTTCTCGGCGATGCTCCGCTCCAGGTTGGTTGTGGCATCCAGGTGAGCAAAGGCAGTCGCCGGCGCCGGATCGGTGTAGTCGTCCGCCGGCACATAAATGGCTTGGATGGATGTGATTGAGCCGTACTTGGTGGTGGTGATGCGCTCCTGCAGCTGGCCCATCTCTGTGGCGAGGGTGGGCTGGTAGCCCGCTGCCGAAGGCATCCTGCCCAGCAGGGCCGATACTTCCGAACCGGCCTGGGTGAAACGGAAGATGTTATCTATGAAGAGGAGGACGTCCTGGCGCTCCTGATCCCGGAAGTATTCGGCGATGGTCAGGGCTGCCAGCCCCACCCGCAGGCGGGCTCCTGGCGGTTCGTTCATCTGGCCGAAGACCATGGCGGTCTTCTCGATGACGCCTGAACCCTTCATTTCATAATAAAGGTCGTTGCCTTCCCTGGTGCGCTCGCCCACACCGGCAAACACCGAGTAGCCGCCGTGCTCGTAGGCGATATTGCGGATCAGCTCCATGATCAGGATGGTCTTGCCCACTCCGGCGCCGCCGAAGAGTCCGACCTTGCCCCCCCGGGGGTACGGGGCCAGCAGGTCCACGACCTTGATGCCCGTTTCCAGCATAACACGGGCGGGCTCAACTTCGTCCACCTTCGGCGCTGGGCGGTGGATCGGCCAGCGGGCGACTCCCTCAACATCCGGCCCGCCGTCAATGGGCTGGCCGAGGACGTTGAACAGCCGGCCGAGGGTTTGAGGCCCTACGGGCACGCTGATCGGGCCGCCCAGATCCTCCGCCGGCATCCCCCGCTGCAGCCCGTCCGTGGAGGCCATGGCGATGCAGCGCACCATGTTGTTGCCCAGATGCTGGGCCGCTTCCACGATCAGATCGATCTTCTGCCCTTCCACCTCAGCCTTGATGCGGATGGCCGTGAGCAGATCCGGCAGCCGGTCCGGTGGAAACTCGATATCTACCACAGGTCCAATAACCTGGACCACTTTCCCCATGTTAGCACTCATGGTCAAACCCCCTCCTAGTTCTGGGCCTGCAGTGCATCGGCACCGCCCACAATCTCTGCAATTTCCTTGGTGATCTGCGCCTGCCGCATGCGGTGGTAGGTCTTGTTCAGCTCGGTTATAAGCTCTTCCGCATTGTCGGTGGCCTGGCCCATGGCGTTCATCCTGGCCGCCATCTCACTGGCCTTGGCCTCGATCAGTGACTGGTAAACGGCGGCGTTGACGTATAGCGGAATCAGCCCTTCCAGCACTGCCTGCACAGAGGGCTCGAAGAGGTAAACAGGCTCCGGGCCGGATTGTTCCACTTCCCGGCGGGGAACCGGAAGCACGGGGCGCAGCGTGACCCGCTGCGTCATTGTGCTGACAAACTGGGTGTAAAGCACCGTCACGTGGTCAAACATACCGTGAAGGTAGAAGTCCAGGACCACCCCGCCTATGTTGGCCGCCTGCTTGGCCTGGGGCTCATCCCCAAGGCCGACAAATTCAGCCAGGGCAGTGCGGTTCCTGCGGCGGAAATAATCGCGGGCTTTGCGGCCCACTAAAACCATCTCCGTCTGGGGATGCTCAGCGAGAAAGGACTCCGTCCGGCGCAGGATGGATGCGTTGTAGCCGCCGGCCAGCCCCCGGTCTGAAGAGAGGACTATCAGGCAGTGCCGCTCGCCTCTGCGGGCTTGAGCAGCCGCCGGCAGTTCCAACCCGGTTCGCTCCGCGGCCGCCAGAACCACACCCAGCGAACGGGCCAGACGGTCGTAATAGGGACGGGTGCCGGTCACTTTGTCCTGCACCTTCCGGAGCTTGGCCGCGGCAACCATCTCCATGGCCTTGGTGATCTGCTGAGTGCTGGAGATGCTGGCGATGCGACGCTTGATCTCCCGACTCGTCCGTGCCATGCCGCGCCCTCCTAACCGACAAACTCTTTTTTGAACTCTACTATGGCCTTCTTCAGCTCTTCCTCAAGCTCTGGGCTGAACTTCTTTTCCTGCTTCAGCCGGCCGAGGAGCTCAGCCCGCTCCTTGCGCAGAAACTCCAAAAGCTCCCGCTCAAAGCGCACCACATCTTCCACGGCGATGCTGTCCAGATAGCCGTTGACCGCTGTGTACAGGGCCACGGCCTGTTCTTCCACGGGCATGGGTTTATACTGCTCCTGCTTGAGCACTTCATACATGCGCTCGCCCCTGGCCAAAAGGGCCTGGGTCTGGCGGTCAAGGTCCGAACCGAACTGGGCAAAGGCCGCCAGCTCTCTGTACTGGGAGAGCTCCAGGCGAAGGGTGCCCGCAACCTTTCGCATCATGGGCACCTGGGCGGAACCGCCCACGCGGGATACGGAACGGCCAACGCTGATCGCCGGGCGGATGCCGGCGTAAAATAGCTCGGATTCGAGGAAGATCTGCCCGTCGGTGATGGAAATGACGTTCGTGGGAATATAGGCGGAAATGTCCCCAGCCTGGGTCTCGATGATCGGCAGCGCGGTCAGGGAGCCGCCTCCAAGCTCATCGTTGAGCTTGGCAGCGCGCTCGAGAAGCCTGGAATGTATGTAGAAGACATCGCCGGGATAGGCCTCCCGCCCGGGCGGCCTTCTCAAGAGTAGGGACATTTCCCGGTAGGCAGCGGCGTGCTTGGAAAGGTCGTCGTAGATGACGAGCACGTCTTTACCCGCATACATGAACTCCTCACCCATGGCGCAGCCGGCATAGGGCGCTATGTAGAGCAGGGGTGAGGGTTCGCTGGCGGTTGCCGAGACTACGATGGTGTAGTCCATGGCCCCGTGCTTGACCAGGGTGTCCACCACGGCCGCTACCGTGGACGCTTTCTGTCCGATGGCCACGTAGATGCAGATCACGTCCTGGTCTTTCTGGTTGAGGATGGTATCCACGGCGATGGCCGTTTTCCCGGTCTGACGGTCGCCGATGATCAGCTCGCGCTGCCCGCGGCCGATGGGCACGAGGGAGTCGATGGACTTAAGGCCGGTCTGGAGCGGCTCCCGCACGCTGACCCGATCTACAACACCCGGCGCCCGGGATTCGATGGGACGGTACTTCTCGGCCTTGATCGGGCCTTTGCCGTCCAGGGGCTGGCCGAGGGGGTTGACCACCCTGCCGATCAGGGCTTCACCCACGGGCACCTGCACTACCCGCCTGGTTCGCCGCACCGGATCGCCTTCCTTGATATGCTCATAGGGGCCCAGGATAACCACGCCGATGTTGTCCTGCTCCAAGTTCAGCACCATTCCGTAGGTTCCCTTGGGGAACTCCAAAAGTTCGCCGGCCAGTGCCCCTTCTAAGCCATAAACGCGCGCGATTCCGTCCCCGACCATGAGGACGGAACCCAGATCTTCAACCTGCAGTTCCGTTTCGAATTCCTCGATCTGGCGCCTCAGGATCGCAACGATCTCATCAGGACGCATTGCCATAGAGCTTATCCCCCATCTACTTGTATTTCTCCTGCAGTATTGCACAGATCCTCTGTGCGGCTGTTCCATCGCCGTAAGGGTTCGGCGCCGAGGACATCCGCCTGTAGAGTTCTTCATCGCTTAACAGCTGCAAAACTGCTGGCACAATGCTCTCTTGAGTAGAGCCAACGAGCTTCACGGTGCCCGCTTCCAGGGCCTCTGGGCGCTCCGTAACCTCCCGCATGACTAAAACGGGCTTGCCCAGCGCCGGAGCCTCCTCCTGCAGCCCGCCCGAATCGGTGAGGAGCAGGGTGCTGCAGGCTAGAAGGTTGGCAAACTCCTTGTAGCCCGGCGCATCGATCAGGATGATCTGTTCGTCGGAACCGAGCAGATCCCTCATAACCGCCTGGATGGCCGGGTTTTTATGCATGGCCACTACTATCTGCACCCGGGCCCTGGAACTGATCTCGAGCAGGGCTTGGCAGATCCCGACCAGGGGATCGCCCCAGTTTTCTCGGCGGTGGGCAGTGACCACGATAATCGGACGGCTGAAGTCCAGCCTTTGAAGTTCAGGCGTGGTGAACTGGTAGCCCTCTTCCACAACCGAAAGCAGGGCATCGATCACCGTGTTCCCGGTAACAAAGATCCTCTCCGGATCCACCCTTTCCCGCCGCAGGTTCTCGGCAGCCTGTTCGGTTGGTGCGAAGTACCATGAAGCGAGGACATCGATGAGGCGCCTGTTGGCCTCTTCCGGGAAGGGGTTCTGCACACTCTCTGTGCGCAGGCCCGCCTCTACATGCCCCACCGGGATGCGCTCATGGAACGCTGCCAGAGCTGCGGCAAAGGCGGTGCTGGTATCGCCGTGCACCAGGACCAGATCAGGCCGCCACTCGCGAAAAATCCCGGCCATGCCCCTAAGCGTGCGCTCGGAGATATCGTTGAGAGTCTGGCCGTGGCTCATGATGTTGAGATCAAAATCGGCCTTAAGGGCGAACAGATCGAGGACCTGATCCACCATCTCCCGGTGCTGGCCGGTGATGATCACGCGGGTGTCCCACGCGGCGGCCTTCTGGCAGGCCCTCACAAGAGGCGCCATTTTGATCGCCTCGGGCCGGGTGCCGAACACTATTGCGAGTTTAAGCATCCTTATTGTCTCCCTTATGTGATCCGAAGGGCTGGATCATGCCCACCCTCATGGAACCGTACCAGAAAACGAGGCCCAGAGCCAGGGCCACCAGCCAGGTGGCACGCGCCATATGGACCGTGAGCACGGCCATGGTGGCGGAGACACCTGTGATCAGATAGGCCAGGCCCGCAATCTGCCGCTGGCTCAGCCCCAGATCGAGCAGCCGGTGGTGGAAATGGGAGCGGTCGGCCTGGTAGAAGGGAACCCCGTTCTGCACCCGGCGCAGCACCGCACAGAGCAGGTCGGTGACGGGCAGAGCCAGGATCAGGATAGGCACCGAAATACTGATCGTGGCAGCACCCTTGAGGGCACCCTCCGTGGAGATGGCTGCCAGGAGAAAGCCCAGCAGCATGGCCCCGCCATCGCCCAGGTAGAGCTTGGCCGGGTTGAAGTTGTAAGGCAGAAAGCCCAGGGCAGCACCGCCGGTAATCACCGCAAGGAGGGCCGCATCGTAGCGCTCCAGCAGCAGGGCGAGGAACGCCAGGGCGGCTGCGGCGATAAAGCTGACCCCGGTGGTCAACCCGTCGATTCCGTCAATGAAGTTCATGATGTTGATCAGGGTGAGCACCCAGAGCATCGTAACGGGAAAGGCCAGCTTGCCCAAGTAGAACATACCTCCAAGAGGATTGCTCAAAAACTCGATGCGCGGGCCCCAGATCACATAGATCAGAACCGCGGCAAACTGGCCGGCGAACTTCACTCCCGCGCTGAGCTGGAAGCGGTCGTCCAGAACGCCAATAACCAGGATGAGCAGGGCCGCAAGGGCCGTAACTCCCAGATGGGGCAGTTCGCCGCCAACCACAAGGGAGGCCGTCAGGAAGCCCGCGAATATGGCCAGGCCGCCGCCGGTGGGCATGGGCACCTTGTTGATCCGGCGCGGATTGGGCTCGTCAACCAGGCCAAGCTTCCAGGCTGCCCGCCGGGCTAGAGGGCTCAGCGCTGCTGTCGCCGCTAGGGCAATTATGAATGCTGTTATGAATCGGGCCGTGTCCACTCCTACTCCTCCTCAGAGCCGCGCCTCACGATTTCCAGCCCTGCTTCCTTAAGCAGTTCGAGACCCAGCTCATCAGGATAATCACCTTGAAAGACGATGCGCTCCACGCCGGCATTGATCAACATCTTCACGCAGAGGGTGCAGGGTTGATGAGTGCAGTAGAGCGTGGCACCGGCGGTGCTCACTCCGTGCAGTGCCGCTTGGATGATCGCGTTCTGCTCGGCGTGGGTACCCCGGCACATCTCATGCCGTTCGCCGGAGGGGATACCCAGCTGCTCCCTGAGGCAGCCCAAGTCCAGGCAGTGCGCCACGCCCCGGGGAGCGCCGTTGTAACCGGTGGCGATGATGTGTTTGTCCCGCACCAGCACCGCTCCCACCTGCCTGCGCAGGCAGGTGGACCGGCTGGAAACCAAAACGGCTATGTCCATGAAGTACTGGTCCCAAGAAGGTCTGGTCATGCGCTGCCACCTCCAGGCGGCACTTACTTGGTGCCGAAGAGGCGGTCGCCCGCATCGCCAAGGCCCGGGACGATGTAGCCGTGATCGTTGAGCTTCTCATCGATGGCCGCCGTGAAGATCCCCACATCGGGATGTTCCTTCTGCAGAAGCGCAATTCCTTCCGGGGCAGCCAAAAGGCACATGAACTTGATGGAGGTCACATTCTTTTCCTTCAAATAGTCGATGGCCGCAACCGCCGACCCGCCGGTTGCCAGCATGGGATCAAGCAAGATCACCTGGCGCTCTTCCACATCCACCGGCAGCTTGCAGTAATACTCCACGGGCTTGAGTGTCTCCGGATCGCGGTACACTCCGATATGCCCCACCTTGGCCGCGGGGATCAGCCTGAGCACTCCGTTGACCATACCCAGCCCGGCCCGGAGAATGGGCACCACGCCCACCTGCCGCCCGGCTATGACCTTGCCGACCATGCGTCCGATCGGAGTCTCCACTTCCTGATCCTCCAGGGGCATGTCCCTGGTCACCTCATAGGCCATCAACATGGAAACCTCTTCCAAAAGTTCCCGGAAGTCCTTCGGCCCAGTAGTCTTGTCTCTGAGAATTGTCAGTTTGTGCTGCACGAGCGGGTGTGAAATTAGGTGCACCTGGCTCACTCGATCATCTCCTATCTTCGCTTAGCTTCAGTTCATCTGCTCGATTTTCTCGATCCTCGTCTTGTGCCTGCCGCCCAGGAAACTGCCCTGCAGGTATGCGTCGATAATATCCAGCATGAGGCCCAGCCCCAGCACGCGGCCGCCCAGGCAGAGGACATTGGCATCGTTGTGCTCCCTGGCCATGCGCGCCGAGAAGGTGTCGCCGCACAGGGCAGCCCTGATGCCCGGAATCCGGTTGGCGGCAATGGACATGCCGATACCGGTCCCGCAGATCAGGATCCCTAGGTCATACTCGCCGGCCAGCACAGCCCGGCAGACGGGCTGCGCGATATCCGGGTAGTCGCAGGAATCGGGAGAAGCGGTGCCGAAATCCACCACCTCATACCCCTTGGACCGCAGATACTCAACTACAGCTCCCTTGGCCTGAAATCCGCCGTGATCGGCTCCCACGGCAATCCTCATTCTGCTGCCTCCTCCCATCCCCCGGGCGAGGAGCAGCTGCACCGCTTCATCGATTTCACGGCGCGCCTCGCGGTAGGCCTCCAGAGACTGCCCGAAGGGATCGCGTATCTCGTAGTTGTTCTCCAAAGAGTACTCCTGTTCCTGCCCAGCCGCGAGCATCTCTGCGTACTCCTTCAGCAGGAAAATCCTGTCCGCAAGCTCAGGCGCCAGCCTGAGCAGCTCTTCCTTGTGGCGGGCCGTCATGGCCAGGATCAAGTCAGCTTCCGCGAGCAGCTGGGGGTTGACTGGGCGCGAGCGGTGGCCTGCGGCATCGATGCCCAGTTCGGCCAGGGCCTTGAGGGCATGCTCGGTAGCACTGTCTCCGGGAAAGGCCTGCAGCCCCGCTGACCTGACCTCCACTTCCACGCCCGCCTGGCGCGCCCGGTGCCTCAGAAGGTACTCAGCCATGACGCTGCGGCAGGTATTGCCCGTACAGATGAAGAGAACAGACTTAGCCATGGCGCCTCCTTATTTCCATTTATGTCCTGATCTCCCGTCCTTTAGCCGCCTTGCGCAGGCGGTTCATGATGGCCAGCCCGAGGCGCTCTTCGCTCACAGCTTCCACAAACAGAACCTGCAGCCCCAACTCATCCGCCTGCCTGAGCAAGTGGAAGAGCCTGCTGGCCAGTTCCGCCAGATCGCCCTGGTGCCCCATGGGCAGTACCACAAGCCCCGGGTAAAGCGGGGCCCGTTCCTCCCAGGTCATCACGCCAACCCTCTGGCCCTTCATTAAGAAACCTTCGCTCAGCTCTTGGATTTTCGCGGCCGCACCCGGCCCTGAAACCAGAAAGACTTCCGCCTCCGGAGCGTAGTGGGCGTACTTCATCCCCGGCGAGCGCGGCGGCTCAGTTCCCACAGCCGGAGCTTCCACGGAAACCTCGACCAGCTCAGCCAGCTGTTCCACGGTCAGCCCGCCCGGGCGGAGGACGCGGAAAGGCTGGACAGTACAGTCCAAAACAGTGGATTCAACTCCGAAGCCCGTTTCTCCTCCATCGAGGACCGCAGGGATCCGTCCCGCAAGATCGTGCATAACGTGCTCGGCCCTGGTGGGGCTTGGCCGCCCGGAAAGATTGGCGCTGGGCGCTGCTATGGGAAAAGGAACAGCCCGCAGCAGCCGCAGGGCCACGGGATGGTCGGGCACCCGCACGGCCACCGTATCCAAGCCTGCCGTGACCACCGCGGGCACCGCATCTCCCTTGGGCAGGATCAGGGTGAGGGGGCCGGGCCAGAAGCGCTCCATCAAAAGGAGCGCCTTTTCCGGTATCTCTTTGACAAACCCCTCCACCTGCTCCACACCGGTGCAGTGCACGATCAGAGGATTGTCCTGCGGCCGCCCCTTTGCCTGGAAGATCTTGGCCACAGCCTGGGGATCGAGGGCATTGGCGCCCAGCCCGTAGACCGTCTCCGTGGGGAAAGCCACAACCTCTCCCTGAGCAAGAAGCTCTGCCGCTTTATGTACTTCATCTGCCTTAAGCAGCTGCGTTTTCAGTTCTGCCACTGGAAAACCACCACCCGATCGTGCCCGCCGTAGTCCTGCACAGTCTCAAGCCAGATCAAGCCCGCATCCTCGCCGAGCTGGCGCACATCTGCCGCCTGGTCCCAGCCGATCTCCAGCACAACAAAACCAGGCTGCTCCAGATGGGCTGCGGCCTGGCTCAAGATGCGGCGGTAAAAGTCCAGTCCATCGGGTCCCCCATCGAGGGCGATGGCCGGTTCGCAGGCGACCTCCGGGGCGAGTTTCGGCAGTTCGCTCCGCTTGATATACGGAGGGTTGGAACAGATCACCCGGAAGCGTCCGCTGACCTTGGCGAAGAGATCACTTTCCAGGAAGGTGATCTGGCCCGCCACTTCCAGGCGTTCCGCGTTCGCCCTGGCCACCTGCAGCGCGGCGGGGGAAATGTCCGCTGCAGTGATCTGGAAGTCCGGATCCTGGCAGGCGAGGGCGATGGCAATCGCACCGCTGCCCGTTCCAAGTTCCAGAATCTGGGCCGGCCGCCCCGGTTCCAGAAGCTCGAGCACCTTTTCCACCACAAACTCGGTCTCGGGCCGGGGAATCAACACCTCCGGAGCCACGTTTAGGGGAAGGGAGTAGAACTCCTTCTGCCCCGTCAGATAGGCCAGGGGTATCCTCTGGCCGCGGCGGCCGATCAGCCGGCGGTATTCATCCACTTCCTTGGAAGTAAGGGGCTTGTCGAAGTTGAGGTAGAGCGCCAGCCGGTCCAGCCCAAGCACATGGGCAAGCAGCAGCTCCGCATCGAGCCGCGGGGAGCTGCAGCCCTTCTCACTGAGATAACCCGCGCTGAGGTTGATCAGCTCGCCGATCGTGTACTGCTTAGCCATTTTGAACGTCCGCTGTCTCCTTTAGTTTTTCCACCTGATCGGCCGTAATCAGGGCATCGATGATCTCGTCCAGATCGCCGTCGATCACCAGGTTGAGTTTGTAGAGGGTAAGGCCGATGCGGTGATCGGTCACCCGGCCTTGGGGGAAGTTGTAGGTGCGGATGCGCTCGCTGCGCTCACCCGTACCCACCTGGCTCCGGCGGGTTGCGGCCTCCTTGGCCAGGGCTTCTTCCTGCATCTTCTCGAGCAGCCTCGCCCGCAGGATCTTGAGGGCCTTCTCTTTGTTCTTGTGCTGGGACTTCTCATCCTGGCAGGAGACCACAAGCCCCGTGGGCAGGTGGGTAACGCGCACCGCCGAGTCTGTGGTGTTCACGCTCTGGCCGCCCGGCCCCGATGAGCGGTAGACATCGATCTTGAGGTCGCCCGGATCGATGTTCACCTCCACGTCTTCTGCCTCGGGCAGCACCGCGACGGTGGCCGTTGAGGTGTGTATGCGGCCGCCCGCTTCGGTTGTGGGGATGCGCTGCACCCGGTGCACGCCGCTCTCGAATTTGAGGCGGGAATAGGCACCCTGCCCTTCCAGCATGAAGATGACTTCCTTGAAGCCGCCCAGCTCGGTGGGGCTGCTGCTCAGAATCTCGATCTTCCAGCGCTTCTCCTCAGCATAGCGGGAGTACATGCGGAAAAGGTCGGCGGCAAACAGGGCTGCCTCCTCCCCGCCGGTGCCGCTGCGGATCTCCATGATCACGTTCTTCTCATCGTTGGGGTCCTTGGGCAGGAGCAGGATCTGGAGCTCCTTTTCCAGCCTTTCCTTGGCCTCTTCCAGGCTGTCGATCTCTTCTTCCAGCATGGCCTCGAATTCCTCTTCCTGAGGCTCTTCCCGGAGCTTGTAGGCGTCCTTTAGATCAGAGGTCACCCGGCGGTACTCCCGGTACTTGCCCACGATCTCCGCCAGATCGGAGTGGGCCTTGGCAGCCTTGCGGTAGCGGTCCGGATCGCTGAGCACCTCCGGGTCGCTCATCTGCCTGGTCAGCTCTTCGTATTTATCTTCCAAAGCCTGCAGCTTTTCCAGCATCAAAGGTTTCCTCCTAGGCGGTGGTTTCGCTCTTGGGGAAGGGAACCACCTTTTTCCCTTCCGGGTGCGACTCATCCCTGGCCAGCACAGCTTTCAGGGCCGAAATGGCCACTTCAATCTGGCTCGCATCCGGCTCTCTGGTCGTGAGGGCCTGCAGGAGCATGCCCGGCCTGGCCAGCCAGCGTATGATCAGTGGGCAGTTCTCGGACCCCGCTTTGCGGATCACCTCGTAAGACAGGCCGGCCACAAGCGGCATGAGGGCCAGGTGGGTCAGGATCCTCTGGAGAAAAGGCGGCCGCCCGAAGAACGAGAACACGAAAACGCTGGTAAAAAGGACAATCAGCAGGAAGTTGGTTCCGCAGCGGGCGTGCACCCGGCTGTGGCGGGCCACGTTCTCCACCGTGAGCTCCTCCCCTGCCTCATAGCAGTTGATCGTCTTGTGCTCTGCCCCGTGGTAAGCAAAGACCCTCTTAATGTCCTCCATGAAGGAGATGCCGGCAAGGTAGAGCACGAAGAAGGTGACCTTGATCAGCCCTTCGACCAAGTTTAAGACGATGTTTGAGGAAATATGGCTCTGCACAAAGCGCAGCAAAAACGCGGGCAGCACGACAAACAGACCCACGGTCATGAGCACGGCAAAGCCCATGGTCAGAACCAGTTCCTTGGTGCTCAGCTGTTCTTCTTCGCCGCCGTACTCGGTCGCGGAGTAGTTCAGGCTCTTGATACCCATGATCATGGTCTCTACCAGGGCTACAGCCCCTCTGACTATGGGCTTCTTCAGGATGGGAAACCGGTCTGACCAGGGTTTGAGATCCTGGTTGAGCACGGAGATGCTCTGATCTTGTTTGCGCACGGCGATGGAAGCAGCGTAACGGCCGCGCATCATCACGCCTTCGATGACCGCTTGACCGCCGTAGTTGAATTTACTCACCTAACACGCGCCCTTTCGTTAACTGAATTAGGTTCTGGGCCTGGTTGGACGGGGTTACCACCACAAGCTGATCAAGGGGCAGGAGCACATCGGCGCCCCGGGGGGAGATGATCTCATTCGGCGAGCGGATGATGGATATGACCTGGACGCCCAGGTCCCTGCCCAGCCCAACTTCGGCCAGGGAATGGTAAACCAGCGGCGACTCTTCGCTCAGCTGGATCTGGAGCAGCACCTTGTCGTCACCAAACTGGGTGACATCCTTGAAAGAACGCATCCAGAGCGGCTGGGCGTAGGCTGCGCTCTTCACCGAGCGGAAGCCCCGGGGCAGGAAGAGCCTGGTGACAACGCCGATCACGATGCCCACCACCCAGCCCATGAGCAGGGCCAGGAAGGTGGAGTACACGAGCTGGCCCGCGACGCCGGCGATGTCCTGCAGCAGTTCACCGGTGAAGGCATCGATCAGCCGGATGCGGTCGAACATCTCCACCGCCGAGACCAGGCCCACATAGCTGGAAATGTTGCCCCTGATCTCTGAGGCAATGCTGTATGAAACGCCCACGGTTAAAATCGCGCCGGGCAGCACAGGCAGCCCGATCTTGGTGAGTCCGCCGAAGACGGCTCCCACCAGAAGGCCCCCGCCCAAAGCCATGGCGGTGGCGCTCAGGCGGGGCAGCACGACCACAAAGAGGTCCTTAAGGTGCCTGAGGCGGATAGAAAACTTGGGCATAGCTACGATGAGGTCAAAGGAGAGAAAGCCCACAAAGACAGCGACAAAAGATGAAGTCAGGCCGGGCAGATCCCGGACCAGGAAATAGGCAGTTCCCACCACCATGGCCCGCATGGCCATGATGAAAAAGATGGTCAGTTTCTTACGCACCGCGGACCACCTCGGGGCGGCCCGGCACCTCGTGGCACTGGTTGCATCGAGCCTCGTAGTTCTCTGTGGCGCCGATGAGGATGATGGGATCGCTGTAGTTGGCAGGCTGGCCATCAATGAGGCGCTGGGTCCGGCTGGCCTGCCTGCCGCAGACTACGCAGATGGCGTTGAGCTTGGTGACCTGTTCGGCTAGGGCCATCAGCACCGGCACGGAGCCGAAGGGCTCACCCCGGAAATCCAGATCGAGGCCTGCCGCGATCACCCGCTTGCCTTTCTGCACCAGGCGCTGGCAGACATCGATGATGCTCGGCGGGAAAAACTGCACTTCATCGATGGCCACCACATCGGTTGTCTCATCCACAAACTGAAGGATCTCCTCGGGCTGTTCTATGGGGATGCAGTCCACGGACATCCCGTTGTGGGCTGCCACCTTTTCCACTCCGTAGCGGTGGTCCAGGGCGGGTTTGAAGACCAGCACCTTCTGTTTGGCGATGGCTGCCCTTTTGACCCTGCGGATCAGCTCCTCTGATTTCCCAGAAAACATGGAACCAACTATGACTTCAAGCCAGGATGCTTCGCGTACCGGCATGATCTCACCTCAGTTATGATGGCGAATGAAAACAGATCTCTTTTCTCTGGGTGCGAGGGGAAATCCTGCCGCCCGTTACTTCTCGAAAGGCCGAAGGAGCATCTCCAGCCTGGTATCTACTTCGGCTTTCATCCAGAGGCCTTCCGCCGTGAACTCCTCGCCCAAAACGGTGGAGTTGGCCCGAAGCATGCTGGCCGTGCCCAGCTCGCTGAAGGGGAAGAGATACTCCCGTATGGAGTAGCTTTTGGCGAAGAACTCATACACGACCTCCGTCAGCCGGCCGAGGTTGTGCCCGGTTACGGCCGAAACGGCCACATCGGGCTCCCTGACCTCAAGCGGATGGTCGACCAAGTCCACTTTATTATACACCGCGATCACTGGCTGCGCGGCACCAATTTCGCGCAGCACCTCCTCCACCGCTTCCTTCTGCTCGCGGGATCGGGGATGGCTCGCGTCGATCACATGCAGGAGCAGATCGGCATAGACCACCTCTTCCAAAGTGGCTTGGAAGGCAGCCACCAGCGTATGGGGCAGCTTGCGGATAAACCCGACCGTATCCGTGAGATAGGCCCAGCGCCCCTCGGTGAGGTCCCAGCGCCTGATCGTGGGATCGAGGGTTGCAAAGAGCTGGTCGGCCACGAAAACATCTGAACCGGTGAGGGCCCTGAGCAGGGTGGATTTGCCCGCGTTGGTGTAGCCAACCAAGGCCACCACCGGCACGGAACGCTCTTCTCTGCTCCGCCGCTGGAGGCTTCTGGTCTGTCTGATCTTCTCCAGTTCCCGGCGCAGATCTGAGATGCGCTTGCGGATGCGGCGCCGGTCGGTTTCCAGCTTGGTCTCGCCGGGGCCCCTGGTGCCGATGCCGCCGCCGAGCCGGGAGAGGGCTTGGCCCTGGCCTGTCAATCGGGGCAGCAGGTAGTTGAGCTGGGCGAGTTCAACCTGGATCTTGCCCTCATTGCTGCGGGCTCTTTGGGCGAAGATGTCCAGGATGAGCTGGGTGCGGTCGATCACAGGCGCGTCCATGTGATCGGAGAGATTGCCCTGCTGGGATGGGGTCAGCTCATCATCGAAGATGACGATGCTGTTCTCATCCAGCATTTCAGCGATCTCGAGAGCCTTGCCGCTTCCGATGAAGGTGCCCGGTTCGGGCTCAGAGCGCCTTTGGACAATGGTTTCAACAACGTTCAAGCCGGCATCGCTGGCCAGCTCGGCAAGTTCAGCCAAGCTGTCCTCCACCTCCCAGTCGCTCTGCAAGCCGTGTTGAAGGGCAACTAGGTAGGCGTTCTGACCGGCAGTGTTCTTCTGAGGCATATACTTCTCACCTCGATCCTCGCAGGATTTCGAGTTCAGACCTGGAAACTAAGCACGGGAGGGAAGGGCCATGCGGACCATTATGCACGTGGACATGGATGCTTTCTTTGCCGCCGTGGAAGTGCTGGATAACCCCGAGTACGCGGGGAAGCCGCTGATCATCGGCGGCTACAAAGACTCGCCCCGGGGCGTTGTTTCCACCGCCTCCTATGAGGCGAGGAAGTTCGGCGTGCGCAGCGCCATGCCCCTCCGCCAGGCTGCGCTTCTCTGCCCCCAGGGCATTTTCATACCCGGACGCATGCACCGCTACCAGGAAGTGTCCCATCAGGTGCACAGCATCTTCCCCGAGTTCTCCCCTGTGGTTGAGCCTCTATCCATCGATGAGGCCTTTCTGGATATGACCGGCTGCGAGCATTTCTATTCCAGCCTGGAGGAAATGGGTACCTGCCTGAAGCAGAGGATCCGGGAAGAGACGGGGCTCACCGCCTCCGTCGGTATCGCGCCCAACAAATTCCTGGCCAAGCTGGCTTCCGATTGGCGCAAGCCGGACGGCCTTTTTGTGCTGCGCCCCCACGAAGTGGAGGGTTTTCTGCGCGATCTGCCCGTGAGCAAGCTCTGGGGTGTAGGGAAGAAATCTGAAGAGGTCCTGCACAAGCACGGGCTGTACTACGTCCGGGATATTCTACCCCATTCCCTGACCTGGCTGCAAGAGAGACTCGGCGCGGCGATGGGCGCGCAGGTGTTCAACCTGGCAAGGGGTCTGGACGACAGGCCGGTGGAACCCTGGACCGATGTGCAGTCGGTGAGCAACGAAATCACCTTCCCCGAGGACCAGGACAGCTTCGACTTCCTCCGCCAGCAGCTGGCCAAGATGAGCGAGAAAGTGGGCTGGCGGCTGCGCCGCCAAGGCCTGTACGCCCGCACCGTATCGATTAAGGTGCGCTTTGGGGATTTCAGGACCATCACCCGTTCGCACACCTTAGAGCATTCGTTCAATGATGATGATACCATTTTCCAGGAAGCTCTGCACCTGCTCCAGCAGGTGAAACTGAAACCGGTGCGCCTTTTGGGGGTGGGCGTAAGCAACCTTTCTGAAGGAGCGCAGCTCTCCTTGTTCGACGCGGGAAGCGGCGGCTCTGCGAGCAAGCTCACCGAGGTGATGGATGCCATCAACCGTAAGTACTCTCACGGCACGATCACAAGAGGCCGCACTCTGCCCCAGTCAGATACCCCCGAACATTGAAAAAGGCCTGTGCTGGCACAGGCCTCAGACTGTCGAAAAACCCTCGTTTTCCATGTTTTATGGATCGCGAGGGTTTTTTGTTGATGGTAGAATATAGATGGTGATGGAAATGCTCGAGAGATCAGGAAATAGAAGGACTCAGGTTC
>Ga0134093_1001043_pt1 | contig 29397 bp, 26 predicted proteins | sample 4_1taG_FD_94452 | JGI IMG/M metagenome (GOLD analysis project Ga0134093, IMG submission 94452) | Switchgrass degrading microbial communities from high solid loading bioreactors in New Hampshire, USA - 4_13_20_68_A1 metaG | ecosystem: Engineered > Bioreactor > Semi-continuous > Anaerobic >...
CCCCCACCCAGCCTGCTCTGTAAAGGTCATGAACTCGGGGTTGATCAGTTCCTCTGCGACAATCCCCTCGCTGTATGCCCAGCTTGCATACCCGGCCCGGGTGATCCCGGGAATGGCGGCCAGGTCGGACTTCAGGGCTTCGATGTCCGGGACGCGGACATCTGTTTCGTCTGCCGCACTCGACAGCAAGTACTCAATGTCGAACTCGATATTGCTCATCAATCCGCTGGCGCTGCGCGACAGGTAGGCGGTGAAGCTGGAGGCGGAGATGAACAGCACTACGCTCAGGAACAGCGAGAGCACCGTGGCGCGGTACTTGCGCCGGTTGCGCTTGAAGTTCTTGCGGGCCAGCATGCCTTCCAGGCCGAACAGCCGGTCCTCCAGGCGCGAGGTGCGCACAACCCCGGGGGTGATCTGGATGTCCTGGTTCTGGCGCACCGCGTCGATGGGCGAGATGCGGAAGGACCGCCGCGCAGGCAGATAGGCGGAGATCAGCACCGCGGCCAGCGAAACAACCACGGCAGCCACCAGCGCGGGGAGCGAGGGGGCAAGCTGCAGCGGAACGTCTGCGAAGTTCCCCAGGAAGGTCATGATGATATTGCTCGACACGCGGAAGGTCACCCCGATGCCTGCCAGCCCGGCCAGAATCCCCACCGGGATGCCGATCACGGACAGGAAGGCAGCCTCGAACAGCACGCTTTGCATCATCTGCCGCCGGGTGGCCCCGACCGAGGCCAGCAGGCCGTACTGCCGGGTGCGCTCGCTGACCGAGATCGAAAAGGCGTTGTAGATCAGGGAGATGGAGCCGAACAGCACCAGTCCCATCAGCACCGCCGCCAGGCTGTACAGTGTGGCGTTGAAGGTGGTTTCATCAGATGCGCCGGAGAAACGCAGCAGGTCGCTGTTCTTGGTTGATCCGTATTCCGGAAACTTCGTGCTCAGGAAGGCGTGGACGCCTTTTGGCCTGGCCAGCTGGATGTACAGGTCGTACCGGCCCGGGCTGGCGGGGTCGGGCAGGGTCAGTGCGGTGTAACCCGGGGCGGAAAAGTCCTCAAAGCCGGGCCTTTCGTAGAAGCCCACCACGGTGTAGGCGCGAGTTTCCCGCACGGTCAGGGTTTCTGCTTCCAGCTCGGACTCGGCGATCAGGCCGTTGAACTGGGTCAATTCTTCCCCGGCGTAGGTTCTGGAGCCAAGTTCCAGCTCGAGCCGGTCGTTCAGGGAGTATTCAAGCCCGCCCTGGTACAGCAGGTGCTCGGGCAGCAGGATTTCATCCGTTCGCTCGGGCAGACGGCCGCGGGTCACCTTGACCGGCATGTATTCGGTGAAATCATCCGACATCCCGGCGACGAACAGGTAGGGTTTGAAATCACTCGGGATGCCTTCCAGTCGGGCATAGCCGATGTTCTGCAGGCTGGTATGGGAAGCCACCTCCGGGTCGGTGTCAAGCTCCGCCAGACGGTCCTGCTCGACGCCGAAGACCGCTCCGTGCCAGCTGCCGCTGCGGTCAATGGTGGCCCGCACAAGATAATCTTGCAGGCTGGAGACGGACGTGGTCACCCCGGTGAACATGGCCGCCGAGAGCACAATGCCGGCGATTGTGACCAGGGTGCGCACCCTGTTCAGCCCCAGCGTGCGCAGTGTGATGCGGTGAAAGACGTTCATCGGCGGATCACCTCGTCCCGGCAGATGCGGCCGTCTTCCAGCGCGATGATTCGATCGGCCTGCAGGGCAATGTTCTCGTCATGGGTGATGACGATCAGCGTCTGGTGATACTTCTTGTTGGACAGCTTGAGCAGCTCGACGATCTCGTGGCTGTTCTTCGAGTCCAGGTTGCCGGTCGGCTCGTCGGCCAGTACCACCGCGGGGGCGTTGATCAGCGCCCGGCCGATCGAGACGCGCTGCTGCTGCCCGCCCGAAAGCTCGTTGGGCAGGTGGTTTTCCCGGCCCTTCAAGTCCAGCGTGGTGAGCAGCTCGTCCAGGCGGGACTGGTCGACCTCCCGGCCGTCCATCAGCACCGGCAGGGTGATGTTTTCGACCACGTTCAGCACCGGGATCAGGTTGTAGAACTGGTAGACCAGTCCGACCTGCCGGCGGCGGAAGATGGCCAGCTGCTCGTCGTCCTGGGCATACACGTCGCAGCCGTTCATGAAAACTTTTCCGCCGGTGGGGGTGTCCACCCCGCCCAGAATGTGCAGCAGGGTCGACTTTCCTGACCCGGAAGGCCCGATAATGGCGATAAACTCGCCTTTCTGCACCGAAAAGCTCACCCCGTCCAGCGCGCGGACCTGGATGCCGTTTTTTCCATAGATTTTGGTCAAGTTTTCAACACGCAGCAGTTCCACAATGAACCTCCAAGTTTGATTCCAACCGTAATGCTAAGTCCTCCGGGTGACAATCCCGTGACTCTAAAGTGACAATTCTGTCACTTAGCCGGCGTCTCAGGCTCTTTCCTGCGGCTCACCGGCACTCAGCCACACGGGAATGAGCGCCAGCAGTGCGAAAAGCAGCCCCAGCGCCAGCACGGTCACCGCGATGATGGGGGACACTTCCGTGACCGGCCCGGAAGGGGCGGCCGGCGGTTCGGTCTGAAGCACCGAGAGTGCTGCAATTGTCACCAACTGAATCACGCTGCCCTCCAATCTGTTTCCAGTATGAAGATAGCGGCTCAGGGTGACAGGCCGGTGACTCTTCGGTGACAATTCTGTCACCGGGGCTGGATTAGACGATGGATTTGTAGAAGCGGATGGTGAACTTTGCCCCGCCCTCGGGATGGTTGCTGGCCTGGAGAGTGCCGTTCTGCCGGGTGACAATCATGCGCGCCAGAGCCAGCCCGATGCCCACGCTCTGGTCGCCGGAATGCTTGCCTTTGTAGAAGCGCTTGAACAGGTGGGGCAGGTCCTCCGGGTCAATCCCGGGGCCGCTGTCCCGGACCACGATTTCAGTGTACAGCGGGTTTTCCGCCGCTTCGATGCGAATCCAGCCGCCTTCGGGTGTGGCTTCCATGCAGTTTTTCAGGATGTTGGCCAGCGCTTCCACCGACCAGGACAGGTCGCCGGTGAAGGTCTCGCCGCCGCTGGCGCAGACCTGCAGCTGCTGGCCCCGCAGGTCCATCGGCACGGCGAGGGTGGCGGCGGCCCGGCGGATCAGCTCGGCCACCGGCACCGGCTGGCTCTGCAGCGAGACGGTGCCAGCGTCCAGTCGGGCGATTTTGAGCAGGGCGGAGATCAGCCAGTCGATGCGCACCAGCAGGCTTTCCATCTCGCGCAGCAGCGAAGCGCGCTGTTCCTCCGCCAGGCCGGGTCTGGAGAGGCGCTCGCGCAGCAGGTTGATCGAGGTCAGCGGGGTGCGGATCTGGTGCGAGATGTCGGCGATCGAGTCCGCCAGATAGATTTTGTCCCGGCGCAGCGCGTCGGCCTGCTCGCGCAGCTGCACGGTCAGCTTGAGGATCTCGGACTGCAGGATGGCCAGCTCGCCTTCGGCGTAGGCGTCCAGCCGGATGTCCTCGCCGCCGTGCAGGATGCGGTCGATTTCCTGGCTCAGCTCGGCGATGCGGCGGTAGCGGCGGTAGGTCAGGATGTGATAGAGGGCGATGAACAGTGCGGCGGTGCCCGGTGCGAGCCAGCCGTGCGAGGGGCTGAGAACAAATCCAACGGCGGTTACCAGCGCGGCCAGCAGCGCCTGGATCAGCAGTCCGCGCCGGATCTCAGGGTTGCGAAGGTACTGCTCAATGCCCAATCTTGTACCCGATGCCGCGAATGGTCTTGATGAAAGTGGGGTTCTGCGGGTCGTCCTCAAGCTTGTCGCGCAGGCGCTTGATGTAGACCGTCAGGGTGTTATCGTTGACATATTCCCCGGCCGCGTCCCAGATCTCTTCCAGCAGCCGGGAGCGGGAGAGGACCAGACCTTTATTGGCAAAGAAGACCAGCAGCAGCCGGTACTCGAGCGCGGAGAGGAACACCTCCTCCCCATGTCTGGTCACAATACCCTTTTCGGTGTCCACCCGGATGTGGTCCACTTCCAGCACCGTCTGGGATTTGCCGCTGCGCCGCAGAACGCTGCGGATGCGGGAGAGCAGCTCCCGGGGGCGGAAGGGCTTGCTGATGTAATCGTCCGCGCCCATGTCCAGCCCGGCGACCACGCTGTACTCGTCGCCGGAGGCGGTCAGGAAGATGACCGGCAGGTCCGAATTGGCTTTGGCGGCGGCGCAGACCGCGTAGCCGCTGCCGTCGGGTAGAGAGATGTCCAGCAGCACCAGGTCGTGCTGTCCGGTCTCCAGCTTTTCCAGCGCTTCCGCCTGACCCCCGGCGGTTTCCACCGTGAAGCCTTCGTCGCACAGGTATCGGGTCAGGTTCGAGACGATGCTGTGATCGTCTTCCACAAGCAGGATTCGGGTCACGCCACTATTGTACACGCTCCGGGCCAGAATTGCCCGACTGCAAGGGCCTGAACCGGTCTCAGCCTGCCTGTATCAGCAGCAGAATGGAGACGAAGTGCGCCGCGGCCCCGGCTAGCACGAACAGGTGCCAGACCTCGTGAAAACCGAACCGACCGGGGAGGAAGTCAAGCCGTTTGGTCACGTATACGACCGCCCCGACCGTGTAAGCCAGCCCGCCGGTGACCAGCCAGGCCACCGAAGCGGGGGGAAGCGAGGTCAGGATTTCCCGGACGGCCAGCACGCTCAGCCAGCCCATGAGCACGTAAGCCCCGGCGGTGATCCAGCGCGGGGCGTTGATGTAAAAGAGCTTGGCCACAACCCCGGCCGCCGCCAGCGACCAGATGACCGCCAGGAAGGGCCACCGCCAGGGGCCTTCGAAGGCGATCACGCAGAAGGGAGTATATGAACCGGCGATCAGTATGTAAATACAGGCGTGGTCCAGCTTGCGGAGCAGCTGCGCCGCGCGGGGCGGCTGACCCAGGGTGTGGTACAGCCCGCTGGAGAAGAACAACAGGAACAGGCTCGCCCCGTAGACCAACAGGGCAGCTTTTCCGGCCGGTGCCATCCCCGGCGAAAGACCCAGCAGGACCACCATCCCCGGCAGGGCGGCGGCCGCGCCGGCGTAATGGGTAAGCGCGCTGACCGGGTCCTTGATTTTTCGAAGGATACCTGCCCGCATTGAATGAGCAACCTCCATGTTCATACTGCTCACCAGTCTACCCGGCGGGCCGGGAAATTCCTATGGGAGGTTCGGCCTACTGTCGGTCCCATTTTTAAGTAGGCCGGTCCCAGCTGCGTGCGGGCAGGGGATTACCCTCACGCGGGGTGAACCAGCCCGTCAGGATTAATCGCCCGGCGATCGTCCCCGGATTGAGAGGGGCCTGTGGACTGGCGAAAAAAGGACGCCAGCAGCGCCGGCGGCCGTAGATGCTGTCTAAACCCGGGAATCAGTAGCAGTATTCCGCCACCAGCGCGCCGGAGGGGTCGCGCAGCTCGGCGCAGTCGCCGCCGTTGTTCCACACCGGGGTGGTGGTGTTGTAGGAGAAGCCGCCGGTGTCCGGGTGGACCTGGTTGGTGTACACCCGCACCATCTCCCCGGCAGGCAGGGAGTAATCCGGGAAGGTGAACACGTGGTTCTGCTTGTCCCGCAGGGTCCAGCCTCCCAGCTGAACCGTCTGGCTGCCTTCATTGAGAATTTCCACGTATTCGTCCGGCTCGTTGGTCAGCTCGCCGTCATAGAAGACGGTGGTGATCACCACCCGGTACAGGCGTTCGGGCCGGGCGGTGGGGAGCGGCGTGGGCTCGGCGGCGCCGGCCGGGTCAGAACCGGTGACGGGGGTCTGTCCTTCAGCGGCCGGCAGCGGCTCATTGATGGCGTAGCGAATCCCGTCGGTGCGGATGACGATATGCCCGTCCAGGTCGGTGCGCCAGATGCCAGCCCCGGCGTCCTCCAGCCGGGCCAGGGTTTCTTCACGGGGGTGTCCGTAGGTGTTGTCCGCCCCGACGGAGATCACCGCGATCTCCGGGCTGACCGCTTCCAGGAAGGCCGTGCTGGAGCCTTCGCCGCTGCCGTGGTGGGCCACTTTGAGGATGTCAGCGTCCAGGTCCACGCCTCTGTTAATCAAATCGCGCTCCTGATCAAATGCCAGGTCGCAGGTGAACAGCGTCCTGAGCTGGCCGGTGGTGACCATCACCGCCAGGCAGGCGGAGTTGCTTTCCGGGTTGTTCAGCCCGGCCTGCGGGTTGATCACCACCGCCCGCATCTGCCCCCAGGTGTGCCTGTCACCGGCCCGGGTGACGGTCAGGCGCAGGCCCTCGTCCCGCACCGCGCGGGCGAAGTCCTCCCAGGTCCGGGTATCGCCGGGGTAGCCGTTGTACAGCACCTTCCGGACGGGGATGTCGTCCATCTCCAGCACGGTGATCAGACCGCCGATGTGGTCCGAGTCGGGGTGGCTGGCGACCAGCACGTCAATCTGGCGCACGCCCTCATCCCGCAGGTATTCCGCGATGATTGGCCCGGCGCTGCGCACCCCGCCGTCCATCAGCACGGTGAAGCCGTTCGGGTCGCGCAGCAGGGCGGAGTCTCCCTGGCCGACGTCGATGAAGGTGATGGTGAACTCGCCGGTGACGGCTGTGGGTGTGGCGGCCGGCAGTGCCGGCTGGGCTGGCTGCTGGCGAATTTGCAGGAAAAGCAGCAGCGCGATGGACAGGCAAAGCAGCAGTGCGACGATGACGATAAGGGCAAGAATTACTCTTCGGGCGGTCATTAATATTTCCTCAGACGGGGCGAACACTACTCATAAGGTTCCCAGGCGGATTCGTCCTCCAGCAGGCGGTCCAGGTAGGCATTCAGCTCTTCCAGATGCCCGCTGCCCGGGTCCGACCACCACTGCCAGGCGGAGGTCAGGGCAGGCTGCGCTTCCGGGGGCGGGATGTGCACCGTGCGGCGTTCCTCTCGCCGGAGGCGGTCGATCTCGCGGCGGTAGAAGATGCAGGCCGGGGTTTCCGCGTCGCCGCCGTTGCGAAGCAGCACGATGTAGGCCTGCCGGATCGGGCGGCGGTGATGGTCCCGCTCCACCAGGTACCAGTCAATCACCACGGCCGGGTTTTCCGGCTCTTCGACGGCGCCTGCGTCGACCAGCAGGCGCGACAGCCGGCGGATGGTGTCATTGTCAAGCTCGGTTCTGGGGGTATAGTCCACCCTGCCTGCGTAAGGCCCCTGTTTGATCAACATGCCGCGGTGGTCCTCTGCTGAACAGGTCATCTTACTCTAATTATAAGGGCGGCGGGGCAGTTCAGGTGGCCAGGAAAAAAAGAAGGAGCCAGGCAGGCTCCTTCTACAAAGGAGGAGGAACCGGCCGGTGGGCGAATATACCGGCCGGTTCATGCGATTAAGGCGAGGGCATCCTTTCCGGTATGATGTCCTCAACGATCATGCGGTGGTGAATGCCGGGCATCCCGTGCATGAACATGCGCCCGGATCCGAAGCCGGCCTCAGGCTCGGACTCCATCCGGCGGAAGAGCATACCGGGCATGCCGAACCCCTCCCCGAAGGACTCCAGGATCGCATCAGCCTGGGACCGGGTGATGACGCCGTCCTCGACGGCCTGGTTCACAGCCTCTTCGAAGGCGGACTGCATGGTCGCCTGGAACTGCCCGTCATTGAACAGGGCTTCCAGCCCCAGAGACACCTCGGGATCGCCGCCCGGGCCCAGGCCGTTCGCTCTGGCGTCTTCCAGCGCCGCCTGGCGGGCGGTTTCGATGGCTTCTTCAAGCTCGTCCACGGAAATGCCCAGCGCTTCGGCCAGAAGCGCCTGATAGTCTATGCCGCTGCGCTCCAGCCAGTTGTTCCAGATGCTGGGCATGCCCCGGCCGCCGCGCTCCAGCAGGCTGTCCGCCTGGGCGCGGGTGATCAGGTCCTGTTCCACAGCCAGATCAAGGGCTGCCTGGAAGGCTACACTCTGGGCCTCTTCCAGCTCCTCGATGCTGATGCCCAGCGCACCGGCCAGATGCTCACCGTTGTAACAGCTGAGAACCGGTGCGAAGCGTTCATTATTCACGGTTGGTTCCCCCGTGCCCGACTGGGCGCTCACGGATGAGGCGCGCAGGCCGAGAAACACTGCCACGGTCAGGGCGCCTGCCAGGAACAGGGGAATGAGGATCATCTTTCTGGTCATAGCGTCTCCTTGTGCTCAGGAATTGCTGTGTCTCCGCCGCGCGGAGTGTCTACAGAATAACGGGCAGTTATTCAGGAATGCTTTACGAAATGTTGCTTTTCCATGAATTGTGTCCCCTGGCCGGAAATGTTAACCATTTATTTACGCAGGCTAAAGCATTCGTAAATTCCGGGGTGCTATCTATATAAGCAGCGAATGACAGGCAAAATGTCAGGAGGTATGCAATGAAGATCAGACACATCACGATCAGCGCGGCTGTGGTGATCACCCTTCTGCTCAGCGCCTGCAGCCCGTTGATGCTGATCGGCGCTGCGCAGGAGTTGATCAACCCGGAGCCGGCTCAGGTTGAAGCTGAGGAGGCCGCTCTATCCGTTGAAAAGGCAGAAAAAACCAGCCTGGACGGGCTGGCCGGGCTGGCCGGGCTGGAAGGTATGGCCGAATTGGATGAAGCCCGCGTGGTGGCGGCGCTGCAGTCCACGCTTGAAGCGGTTTATGAAGAGGTCAACCCCGCTGTGGTCAACATCCAGGTGACCGTTCCGGTGAGGACCTCGCCCTTTCCCTCCGGCTGGTTCCAGACGCCGGATCTGGTTCAGCAGGGGCAGGGGTCAGGTTTCCTCTGGGATGAGGAGGGGCACATTGTCACCAACAACCATGTGGTCGAGGACGCATCAGAGATCAAGGTGTCGTTCGCTGACGGCTCGACCAGCCCGGCGGAAATTGTCGGCACGGACCCCGACAGCGATCTGGCGGTGATCCGGGTGGAGAAGATGCCGGCTGGCATCCAGCAGCTGCGTATGGGCGACTCCAGCCAGGTGAAGGTCGGGCAGATCGCTATCGCCATCGGCAACCCCTACGGGCTGGCAGGCACCATGACGCAGGGCATTATCAGCGCGCTCTCCCGCAGCCTGCCGGTGGGTGAGTCCAGCAGCTCGTCGGGCGGCACGTACACCATCCCCGATATCATCCAGACGGATGCGGCCATCAACCCAGGCAACTCCGGCGGTGTGCTGGTTAATCTGGAAGGCGAAGTTATCGGCGTGACCACCGCCATCCGGTCGAACACCAACTCCAACGCCGGCATCGGCTTCGTCATCCCGTCCAACATCGTCAGCCGCATCGTCCCGGTGCTGATCAGTGACGGCGAGTACCGGCATCCGCGCCTGGGCATCAGCGGGGCCACGCTCACCCCGGACCTGGCGGAGGAGCTGGGCCTGGATGAGGGCCAGACCGGCGTGCTGGTCGTCACGGTGTCGAGAAACAGCCCCGCGGATAAAGCCGGCCTGGTGGGCAGCACCACCCGCCGGTTGCCCAGCGGGCAGACCGTGACGGCGGGCGGGGATGTGATCATCGCCATCGATGGGCAGCCGGTGAAGGCCTTCGAAGACCTCACCTCGTACCTGTTCAATCACACCAGCGTCGGACAGCAGGTGGAGCTGACCATCCTGCGAGATGGCCGGGAGCGGGTGCTGGAAGTGACCCTGGACGCTGTTCGCTGAGATGGCTGCATGGTAATTTCGATTACAGGCAGCGCGCTTCTTAGGAATTTCTAGGGAATTTATAATGACCTGGTTATGGTCTGAAAGGAGGGAAATCCGGATAATATAAGAGAATTTAGTAATTATTGGTAACCGAATATCCATACCCTCTTTACCAGTAAGATCAAAAGGAGCACAATGAAGCTGGTCGGTCTTGTCGCGGCAAACACAACCGGGGAACTGGTGGAGGAAGTGACGCGGATGGGAAACGCGCTGCAGCGCCCATCCGCGTCTTTGCATACCCTGCTGGCGCGGCCCGGTTTCGCCGTGATGACCGCCGGGAATGTGAACAGCCAGCGAACCGCCTCCTGTGAGCAGGTGACGCTGTGGTTCACCGGAGAACTTTTTGAGGACAGCGCGCCGGCCAGCGATACGGCGGCCTGGCTGATGGAGCGCTATCTGGCCAAGGGGGCGGCCGGGCTGTACGGGCTGAACGGCCTGTACACGGTCGTCATCTGGGATGAGCGTAAGAAGCGGCTCGAGCTGATCAACGACCGCTACGGCCTGAGCCGCATGTACACCTGGCAGGGGGCGGGGCGGTTTGCCTTCGCATCCGAGCTGAAAGCCATCGCTCGCGCGCCCGGATACCGGCCCCTGATCAACGAGATCACCGTCGCCGACCTGTTGAGCGTGGATTACCCCCTCGACCAGCGCACGCTGCTGGAAGGGGTGAGCATCCTCCCGCCGGCTTCGCACCTGGTGGTCACCGGGTGGCAGGTGCAGCTGACCCGCTACTGGGAGCCGGCCTTCACCCCCCGGCTGGACATTGGCCTGGACGAGGCGGCCGAGCAGCTCTTCCGGCTGGTCTGCAAGGCGGTGGAGCGGCGCATGACACCCGCGACGGCTCTGCTGGTAACCGGCGGGCTGGATTCGCGCCTGATTGCCAGCGCGGTTTACGAGCTGGGGCTGCAGCAGCAGGCCCAGACCTTTTCGCTGGGGCCGGAGCGGTGTTTCGATGTCAGCACCGGCCGGCGCATCGCCGGCCTGCTGGGGTTTGCTCACCGCCGGATTCCGGTAGCGCCAGATTTCATGGCCCGGTACAGCGCGCTGTGCGTGGAACGCACGGAAGGCAACATGAACGCCCACGGGGCCTGGATCCTGGCGAGTGAAGCTCCTCTGCGGGCGGCGGGCGTACAGGCCGTTATGACCGGCGTGGGCGGAGAGCAGATTTCGGGCCGCTACAGTGTGGTTGAGAAGAATTTCGCCAGCGTTGACGAAGGTGTGGACTGGTACTTCCGCCAGAAGTTTGATCATGCGGTGGTGAAGCAGCTGCTGCGGCCCGAGGTTTACGAGCGGGTGGCAAGTGAAAGCCTGGAATCAATCCGGCGCAGCGTGATCAGCGTGGCGGACGAATCGCTGTTCAACCAGTTTGACGGCATGTCGCTGTACCAGCATTACCGCCGCCACGCCAGCACACACGACGTGCTGGGACCGGCGGTACGTCCGGCCGACCCATTCTACGATAACGATCTGGTCGATTTCGCCTTACGGCTGCCGCCCGAACTGCGCGCCAACGGCCGCCTGTTCCTGTACATTCTGAAGAAGAAATTCCCGCAGCTGGCCCGACTGCCCTACAACGTGATGGGGGAGAGCGCTGAGGGCGGTGCGTGGAGGCCTCATATCAACCGCGCCCGCCGGCTGGGGATACGGGCGCTGCGGAAACTGCTGGGCGTCAACCTGACCTTCGGACCGCCGGGGTGCGTGGACCACAACACCTGGCTGCGCACGGCATCGCGGGAATACGTCCTGGCGGAACTGCTGAGCGAGGACTGCTGCGAGGGAATCATCGATCCTGCCAGCCTGCGGAGCCTGGTGGAAGCGCATATGTCCGGCCGGGCGAACGCTTACCGCCCGCTGAGCGCGCTGCTGACCGTCTCCCTGTTCCAGCAGCTGGTCACCCACGGCGAAATCCTGCCGCGGCCCGTGGCTGCGGCGGAGGAGGTGGAGGTTCAGCCGGCGGTTGCCCCGACGGTGGGGCTGGCGACCGACTGACCCTGTCCTTCGCCGGCATCCGGCCGGTACAGGCGCTGTATCGTATCGCCGTGCAGCGAGACAAAGCGGCTGTCGAACCGGTTTTCCGCCAGCCAGCGGAAGGCTGCCTGCGACCCGTCCGGCACCCAGAAGGTCCAGTCGTTGGACTCGCGCCAGTCATCCACCGGCTGCATGCCCCAGAGCAGTTTGTGGTTGAATATTCCGTTATTGACCAGTGGGTGAGCCGGTCCCGCGTCCAGATAATGAAAGCCGTTCTGGTGTGCCCACTGGATCTGGAAGTAGTAGGCCGCGCTCAATACGCCCCGCTGGAACCATTCCGGATCGGCGTCCTTGACTCCGCCGCCGACATTGAACAGCATGGCCTGGTCTGGCATCAGCAGGTCGGCGGCGACGGGCTCGCCATCCGCGGACAGCACCTGAAGCAGAAATCCGTGCTGGAAGTATCCCTTCATCGTCTCTTTTGAGTCGATTTTGACATAGCTGCTGTGGCGAGACTGGATCAGGGGCAGGTACATGCGGTCATAAAAAAACTCGAAGTCCTCCGGTGAATTCGTAATGCGCGGCTGAAGACCATAACGACGCATGCGACGCAGGTTGCGGCTCTGACTTTTGAAGCGCTTCTGGACCGCTTCCCAGTCTTCACCCGGGTGGAACTCAAAGACCATGCGAGCGCTGATCCGGGAGCGCAGCCATTCCCCGCGGGGCGGCTGGAATCTGGCCCGGCGGTTCTGGTCAATGATCAGCAGATCGGCTTTGCTGGCCAGCTCGGCGGCGCGGGCGGAAAAGTCTCGCGGGGCGCAATCACCTGCCTGCTCGCGTGCTGCCTGCCCGTCAATAAAAAGCAGGCTGAATAGATAATCGTGGTGGCGTTTTTCCACCGCGCTCCGATTACCCAAATACACCACGCTCAGGATGGATCCATCCTTGCTGGACAGGCCTGTCCATCGTTCGATGCGTCCATCGTGGGTCTGCAGGTACAGGTGGCACGTGTCGCGGAAGCGAGTGAGCTGTTCAATACGCGTCAGGCGCTGCGGCGACGGGGGCTGGCTGTACTCACCCATTAATCTTCTGTGAAAATGCCTGAAAAGATATCCAGCAGTGAATCGAACAGCTTTCCTCGCAACGGTAAAGTCTGAAATTGCCAAGGTAATCCCTCACAATAATGAATTAATCGGACCAACGCCATGCCGGCAACTGTGCATAGATCGTTACTGCATGAGCAATTCAATGCGTTAGAGCTCTGACAGGCCAGACCTCGGGTTTTTGCACTCTCTGATCGGCCTGTGTATAGATTTTCTCCATCGTGGGGCCAGACCACCTGGCAAAGCGGGGGTCAAAGAGGTTCTCTCTCAACCAACAGAAGGCAGCCTCTGACCCGGCCGGCACCCAGAAAGTCCAATCATTAGACTCTCGCCAGTCTTCCACCGGCTGCATGTCCCACTGGGACTTGTGGGTATAGATGCCGTCCCTGAGGAAGGGACGGGTTGATCCCAGATCCAGGATGCGGAAGCCGTTCTCGTATCCATACTGGATGCTGAAGTAATACAGGGCCGCCAGCGCGCCGCGGCGGAACCATTCCATACTGCCGTCCGTCAGCCCGTTGCTGGTGTAAAACAGAACCAGGTTATCCGGCAGCAGCAGGCCCGCAGAGACAGGCTGGTTGTCTGGCGAGAGCACCTGAAGGAGCACGCCGCTCTGGAAGTATTTGAACTGGATATCACGGGGCTCGATCTTCCCATAACCGCTGTGGCGTCTCTGGACCATGGGGATGTACATCCGGTCGTAGAAAAAGTCGAACTCCTCTGGCGAGCTGGCCACACGGCAGGTAAATCCGTGACGCCGGATCAGGCTCAGGTTCCTTTTCTGGCGTTTGAATCGTTTTCGCAGGTCTTCCCAGGTTTCATCGTCTTTGATTTCAAAGATGAACCTGACTTCGAGATCGGTGCGCAGCCATTCTCCGCGTCGGGCCTGGAAAGGAGCCAGTCGATTCTGTTCGATCACCACCATGTCGACGCCGTCAGCCAGGGCATGGGCTCGATTTATAAAATCCCGGGGACGGCAGTCGCCTAGGTCCTCACGATCGGCCTGCCCTTCCGTAAACAGACGGGTGATCAAGAATTCCGGGGAATGTTCGTTGTAGGCTCGCTGGTTCCCGAGATAAGCCACCTTCAGCGGAGCGCCATCCGCAGCAGAGAAGCCGGTCCAGCGCTCGGCCCGGCCTTCATCGTGGTACAGGAACAGTACCATGCGGTTGCGCCAGTAGGTCAACCTCTTGATCCGGCGGTCACGATGAGCGGACGGCTTTTGCCCGTACACCTTCACCAGACGTTGGTGTATGAGGCGAAATACCCGTCCTCCGAGGTAGTGAACAACCTTTGAAAAGATGGATCGGTTTCCCCTGTTCACAGCGCTGCCATCCTGTTGCAGACCATGATTGGCTGTTACCCCCTCCGATGCTTTCATTATGACGAAAGTAAGGCCCGGGGGAAAGGGGAAACCGGCTATTCACAGCATTTTCTATGTGTTTTATAAAGATTGGCAAACACTTGCAGAGCAGGAGATTGGGTTTAGAGACGGGGAAATTGTGTGGCGGTATGCTCTGGATGGGCGGCGCCGGCCGCGGGAAGGCGCAGGTGCACGCTGGTGCCCTGGTTCAGGGCCGACTCGGCCCAGACCTGCCCGCCGTGCGCCTCCACAATGGCCTTGACGATGGCCAGCCCCAGGCCGCTTTCGCCCATCTCGGTGTGGCGCGAAGGGTCGGCACGGTGGAAGCGCTCAAAGATCTGCCCCAGTTCCTCGGGCGGGATGCCCACCCCGGTGTCGCGGACGGTGAAGCGAACGGTCCCTTCCTCCGCACGGGCCGAGAGGGTGATTTCGCCGCCGGCCGGTGTGTAGCGCAGGGCGTTGGCCAGCAGGTTGTCCATCACCTGAATGATGCGGGTTTCATCCACCGCCACTTCCGGCAGGTCGGGGTCGGCCTCCACCCGCAGGCTGAGATTCTGCTGCTGCGCCCGCAGCTGGAACAGGCCGGCGGCCCGGTCCAGGATGGCTTTCGGGCTGGCGGGCTGCGGGTCGAGCGGCAGGGAGCCGGCGTCGGCCAGCGACAGTGTGCGCAGGTCTTCGACCAGGCGCTGCAGGCGCTCGATCTCGGCGTAGATCAGGCCCAGCCGCTCCGGCGTGGGCGGCAGTACACCGTCGCGCATGGATTCAATGTAGCCGCCGATCACGGTCAGCGGAGAGCGCAGGTCGTGAGCCACGTCGGCGGTCATCTGCTGCCGCAGCCGGTTGACCCGGGCGACCTCCTCGCTCATGCGGTTGAAGGATTCGGCCAGCTGGCCGATTTCATCCTGCGATTCCACGGGAACCTTCTGCTGAAGGTCACCGGCGGCGATGGCCTGGCTGGCCCGGTTGAGGGCGTTGAGCGGCCGGGTGATGGCACGGGCCAGAATCATGCCCATGACCAGCGCCAGCAGCAGGCCGCCAAGCACGCTCCAGATCAGCGCCTGGTTGGTGCGCTGCAGGAAGTTGGCCTCGGCCTCGCTGTACACCGGCAGGCTGCTGGCGGCCAGCAGCGTCCCGACCCGGGTTCCGTCGACGACGATGGGGAAGCCGCTGCGCAGCTGGCGGCCGGTGGCCTGGCTGCCGCGCGGCGTGTCCGAACTCAGCGGGACGATCCAGCGGCCGCGCGCGTCGGCCAGCCCGAACAGCACCCGGCGGGTGTGCATGGTTTGCATGCCCATGCGCATTTCCCGGAGGTCCTCGCTGGTCTGGATGTTGAGCCAGGCGGTGATTTCCTGCAGCTGCGGCCAGACCAGGTCAATGTTCTCCCAGGAGCCGACCTGCCGGTAGTAGTCCTCCAGCGCGTCCAGCATGATGGCCCCCTGCTGGTCGACCACCAGGCGGTACAGGCGGTCGACGCTGGTCACGCGGATAAACGCCGCGATCAGCGCGGCCGTGCTCAGGGCAACGGCCACGAAGGCCAGGGTCAGCTTGAAGGAGAGGGATGTTTTCATCGGTCAGGGCTGCTTCTGGAAGCGGTAACCGACCCCGAAGACGGTTTCGATATAGCGGGGAGAGGCTGGGTCCGGCTCGACTTTCAGCCGCAGGTTGCGGATGTGCACGTTCAGGGTGGTGTCCAGCCCGGCAAAGCCGCTGCCCGCCAGGATGTCGACCAGCTCGGCGCGCGAGTACACCCGGCCGGGTGAGCGCATCAGCGTGGCCAGCAGGTCAAATTCGATGGGCGTCAGGGCGGTTTCCTTACCGTCCACGGTGACCATGTGAGCGCGCTCATCCAGCACAATGCCGCCGGCGCGCAGTACCTCCTGCTTCTGCGGAGCTTCTCTGGCCCGGCGCAGCACCGCGCGGACGCGGGCGGTCAGCTCGCGCATGCGGAAGGGTTTTGTGACGTAGTCGTCCGCTCCCAGGTCCAGCCCAAGCACGGCGTCGGTCTCGTCATCCCGGGCGGTGATAATGATCACCGGGATCTGCCGTTCCTGGCGGAACACGCGCAGGAACTGGTAGCCGTCCATTTTGGGCATCATGATGTCCAGCAGCACCAGGTCCGGCGGGTCGTGCCTGGCCATGTACAGTGCGGTCTGCCCGTCGCCGGCGGTCAGCACGCGAAAGCCCTGTTCAGTCAGGTATTCTTCCAGCAGCCGGCGGATGTTGGTCTGATCGTCTACGACCAGGATTGTCTCAGCCATGGTACTCCCATTTTAATCCGGTTCCAGACTGAGTCTAGCAGCGGCCTGTTTAGATTTGATTTAGACGGCAGTTGGAACTGGTTTATCTCGCGTCCCGAGTATACGAAGGAGACGAAGGGCCGGGCGATTCCGAGGAGGTTATGGTACACTTGGGTCGCCGTAAGTGAAAAATCGAACAGATCACCTCGACCGGGGGAGGATCGGGTGGTTTGAACAGAAACCGTCATGAAACATGGAGGGCTTCTATATGTACATGGTGTTTTGCGTGATCGACGATGTGGAGCGGCTCGATGACGTGCTGGACGCCTGGGTGGAAGCCGGCATCACCGGCACGACCATCCTGGAGTCCACCGGCATCGCCCGCAAACGCAAGCGCTACATTCCCATGCGCTTTAACTACGGCGTTGCTGACCGGATGGAAGGGCATTACACCCTGATTACCATCGTCCCGGATGAGGACACGGTCCGGCGCTGCCTGAAAGCTGCTGAAAGTGTGATCGGTGACTTGAACGAACCCAATACCGGTGTATTTGCGGCCTGGCCGTTGTCTGTGACAAAGGGGGCTGGTCGCAAAGAAGGGATGGGTGAGGATTAGTCATGGTATGGATCACATTTATCGTAAGCGCGGCGGTGATCGCCTTTGCCGCGAGTGTGCTGGCCCGCTACGGGGACGTCATTGGTACCCGCACCGGGGTGGGGGGCGTGTTCATCGGCGTGCTGTTAATGGCCTCCGTCACTTCCATCCCCGAGTTTTTGACCATCCTGAACTCCATCCAGGAAGGCGTGCCCAACCTGGCCGTCGGCAACCTGATGGGCAGCAACCTGTTCAACATCATGCTGCTGGCTGTGGTGGATTTGGCTGGTAACAATCACCGCTTCCTGCGCCGGGAATCGCACCGCCATGCCCTGTCGGGCAGCCTGGCACTGTTGATGATCTCGCTGGTAATTGTGTTCATCCTGGCGGATCTGGACGTGATGGTGGGGCCTGTCGGCCTGGACAGCCTGATCCTGATCGGGGTGTATATCATCGGCGTATATCTGCTGCGCAGGGATTCGCAGCACGCTTCGAAAAAGTCCCGCGAGCCGGAGCCGATCCCTGAAGACATGCCCAGCATGCGGCGTGCGGTGATCGGTTTTGCCATCGCCGCGGCGGTGCTGGTGTTTGCCAATCCGATCATGGTGCGCTCCGCCGAAACCATCGCCGATATCACCGGGCTGGGCTCCTCGTTTGTGGGCGCCACGCTGGTGGCACTGGTTACCTCGCTGCCCGAGGTGGTGGCGACCACCACTGCCGTGCGAATCGGCGCGGCAGGCATGGCCATCGGAAACCTGTTTGGCAGCAACATGTTCAACATGATGCTGATCGGCGCGGCAGATATCTTCTTCCTGCAGGGGCGGTTCATTTCCGTCGTTGACCCAACCTTCCTGCTGGTCGGCGCGATGGGTATGGTGATGAACTGTGTGGCCCTGGTGGGCAATGTGGCGCGACTGGAAAAGCGCCTGTGGAAGTTCGAGTTTGACGCCACAGCCCTGGTGATCCTGTACATCATCAGCCTGGTGATCCTGTACAGCCGGGGCGTTGGCTGAGACCGGACTTCAGGAAACCATCGGGTCGGTCTTCAGGTAGCGCTGGCGGTAGTATCCGATTGAGACCAGCAGGATCAACTGCAGCCCGGCGATGACGATGTTTGAAAACTGGTCATAGTAAAAGACCAGCAGATTGACGCCGGTCAGCGCCAGCAGCAGGCCCATGTTGGCCAGCGCTGTGGCGAAGCGCTCTCTGCCGAAGGTGAACAGCACGGCGGAAAGCACCATCGAGATGCTCACCAGTGTCTCCAGGGCGATGTCCAGGTAGCGGAACAGCCCGCGTTCCACATACACATTGGTTCCAAAAATCTCTTGAAACAGGTTCAGGGAGCGCTCGGCAACCGGGTCCAGCGGGACGGCCAGCGCTCCCTGCAGCGCCCGGGCGGCGAAGGACATTTTTACCAGAATGATCCCGCCGACCAGCAGCAGACCCAGGACGATGCCGGCTTTCACTTTACGCCGGCTCAGCCAGCGCGTCTCAAAGGCCCGCCAGCGGACCATGGTCCGCTCAACCAGGCCCATCTGCCGCGGGACAATCTGCAGCGAATCCGAGTGGATGAAATCCAGCAGGTTTCTGGCCAGCAGTGCCATGTGCGGCTGCGTGCTGTTTGCCATGACAAAGGTCAGCTGCTCCTCCAGGTCCGCCTTCTCCTCCGGGTCCAGGTCCTGTTCCAGGGCTTCCTCGAGCGCTTCCAGCGCGCGGAAGAGCTCGCCGCGCACGCTGCGCTCGCGAGGCCGGCGCACGCGCAGGTACATGCCCACGCTGAGCAGGAAGAAGGCATAGACGATGGGCGCCGCCAGGGGAAAGAAGTAATCATTGGCCTGGGTGATGAACTTGCCCACTTCGTCGATAAACAGCCCGACCCCCATGCCGGTCAGCACCGCGCCCACCATGTAGACCCATCGGTTGGCCAGCACCAGCGGCAGCAGGGCGGCGATGTAGAGCAGCAGGCCGCCCCACAGCGCGTGGGCGATGTGAAAGACCTCGCCGCCGATCTGCGGGTAGCCGGTCAGCGCCAGGAACAGGCGTGTCAGGCTGACCGAGAGGGCAAAGGCCAGCAGGGTGACCAGAATATGCTGCTCGGCGCCCAGCCGTTTGACCGGGCTGCGGAATCTGCTGCTGAATCGGTGCATGGTGTACACCTCCAGAGATGGGGAAATCGGTCCTACCGGGAATCGATCAACCAGGCCGGCGGTGAGGCCACGCCTCGTAAGCTTCTTGCGAGCGGTCCAGGTCCAGATAGCGCAGGCGAAAAGCGTCGAGCCACTCGCGCAGGCCGGGCCGGTCAATGATTTCGCTCCAGCGCCGGACCACTTCGTTCAGCGTCAGCGTGTGGAAGGAGTCCTGGCCCGGTTTGAGCAGGGCGGCGTACTGCTCCGCAGCCTGGCGGGTCTCGCCGTCATCCTCATGATGGAGCAGCAGCAGCCGGCCGTGGTCGAAGCGGCTGCCGGGCTTTCTGCGGACGGCCTCGACCAGCAGGTGCGACCGCCAGAGTGGGAACAGGGATGGCTGTGCCAGCGATTCGATGACTCCCTCTCGCCAGGGGGAGGCCGGGCCGGCGGTGAGGGTGATATAGGCGGGATTGACGAACACCTTGTCGGCGGCCGGCGGAACCGGCAGCGCCAGCACGGCGATGAAGGCCTGCTCGCCGCTCGAGCGGGTGTAGTCGATCAGCAGGTCGAAGCTGCCGCGGTCGTTGAGGTAGTCGCGGGTCGGCTCGGGCGTGTAGGCGAACATCAGCCGGTTAAGGTACTTCACTTCGCCTGGGAAGAGCGAGCGGACCAGTTCGGGCATCACCTCGCGCAGGTCCGCGGGCTGGGCGAACAGGTTGAAAGCCAGCGCCAGCGGGGAAAGCAGGTCGCAGTGCAGGTGATACACGTCCAGCACGCCCTTGTGCAGCGCCAGGCGGCGGTTGACCACGTTGAAAATGTGACCGCTGAGGAAGTTTTTCCCCCGGTTCCCGTCCGGCTGGCGCAGCATGCTCCCCAGCGCGGCTTTGCTGCCCGGCCGGGGGCTGCCCGGGGGCAGGTTCAGCACGGCAGCACGGTACCAGCTCTGGTGGAAGCGCATCCGGGCGGTGAAGGGGCTGTCTTTGGGGTTCTGCGGGCCGAGGTCCGGGATGGGTCCGGCTGAGGTTGGCTTTGATTCGCTCATATTCATCCGTCACCGTGAAGAGTCAGCCTTATTGTAGGCCGGAATGCCGCCGGGCGGGTCGTGCTACAATGCACCCGGGCGAACACGTTCAAGAAAGGGGCGATATGCGCGTTCTATCCCGGGCGGAAGCCCTCGCATTCCTGGTCGAACAACCGCGCACGGCCAAGCTGGCCACGATGCGGCCGGATGGCCGCCCGCACGTGGTGCCCGTGTGGATCGATGTAGAAGGCGGCGAAGTGTACTTCACCAGCTGGCACACCACGGTCAAAGTGAACAACATGCGGCAGGACGACCGGATCGCACTGTGCGTGGACGACGAAGTGCCGCCGTACGCCTTCTGCCTTGTCGAAGGCCGGGCGGAGCTGATCTACGACCTGGAGCAGCTGCGCTACTGGGCCACCCGCATCGCCGGGCGGTACATGGGCGCGGACCAGGCCGAGGCGTTCGGCCGGCGCAACGCGGTGCCCGGCGAGCTGCTGGTTCGTGTGAGGATCGACCGGGTGGTGGCTTACAGCGGCATCGCCGATTGAGCCGCGGTCAGTTTTCCAGATCGTAGCGGTAAAGGTTGGTCTGGCGCAGTTTGAAGCCCACCCGCTGGTAGAGCCGGTTGGCGGCTTCGCGTGTCGGTCGTGAGGTCAGGTCCACCGTGCGCGCGCCTTCCTGGCGGGCGCGTTCCAGCGCGGCGCGGGTCAGGGCCTCGCCGATCCCCCGGCCGCGGTAGGTATTGTCCACCACCACATCTTCGATCCAGGCGCGCACGCCCGTGGGGATGCGGAAAACAGCCAGAGTCAGCGAGCCGATGATGCGTCCGCCGTGGTCCGGGTCGCGGGCCACCAGCACGATGGAGGATTTGGACTGCACCATATCCTCGATCTCCTCCCTGGTGGGAATCTTCGCGGAGGAGGACAGCTGGGGCACCAGATGTTCGAAGGCCTGCACGACTTCATCCGTCACATGGGTAAGTTCAGTGATTTCCATTCTGTGGTTGGCTCCCTGTTGATCTTGCTGTGATTATAGCCAGTTCGCGCCGGATCAGGCATCCTTTTGACCCCGGCCGGATTTCTTTTTCTCGTCCTCGGGTTTCTCTCTGGGCCAGGAAAGCGTGTGCACCTGATTGACAGCCAGCACCCGGGTGTTCTCTTCGGTGATCTGCACGATGGAGACCGAGGCCGGGTGAATCACCAGCCGCTGGTAATCGTCGATGCGCATGTTCAGGTAATGGGCCATGACCAGGCGGACGATATCGGCGTGGGCGAAAAAGGCCACCACGTCGTTCGCTTCGTCGAAATGCGACTCGATTTCCTGCAGGGCGCGCTGCTGCACTTCCACCAGGCTTTCTCCGCGGGGGAAGCGGATGGAGCCGGGGGACTGCTGCAGCTGCTTCCACAGCCGCAGCCGGCGGAGCTGCTTGTAGGTGCGCCCCTGCCAGTCGCCGTAGTTGACCTCAATCAAGCCCGGGGCGATCTGCACCGGCAGGCCCAGCCGGCGGGCCAGCGGTTCGGCGGTCTCCACGGCGCGCTCCAGCGGGCTGCTGTAGATGGCCTTGATGGGCGCATCTTTGAGCATCTCCGCCAGCTGTTCGGCCTGCTCGCAGCCGCGTTTGTTCAGGTGCACCTCGGGCATGCGGCCCGTGAGGCGCCTGTGCATGACGTCATTCTCTCCGTGGCGGATCAGCAGCAGGGTTGGCATGGTCCTCTTCGTTTTTCTCCCCTCGATTCAACCCCAGGCCCTCGGCCTGCGCCCGGCGCCATTCTTCCAGCCGCCGGGCGATCTGCGCCTCGAAACCCTGTTCGGACGGGTGGTAGAACTCGTGACCGAGCAGCCCGTCAGGCAGGTACTGCTGCGGGGTGAAGTGACCGGGGAAGTCGTGGGGGTACTTGTATCCCTTGCCGTGGCCGAACCCCTTGGCGTCGCGGTTGGCGTCCATCAGGTGGATGGGGACGCTGCCGGCGCCCTCGCGGGCCAGCCACTCTTGCACGGAGTGGTAAGCGCCCACGGAGTTGGATTTCGGCGCGGTGGCCAGGTAGATGGTCGCCATGGCGATGGGGTACAGGCCTTCGGGCAGGCCGACGTACTCGTAGGCCTGGGCGGCGGCGGTGGCCACCACCAGCCCCTGCGGGTCGGCCAGACCGATGTCCTCGCCCGCCAGAATAATCAACCGGCGCAGGATGAAGCGCGGGTCTTCGCCGGCCATGATCATTTTCATCATCCAGTACAGGGCGGCGTCCGGGTCGGAGCCGCGCACCGATTTGATGAAGGCAGAGATGGTGTCGTAGTGGGCGTCACCCATCCGGTCGTTCAGGATGGCCCGCCGCTGGATGGACTCTTCGGCCACCGCCAGTGTGATGTGCACCCGGCCGTTCTCGTCGGGCGAGGTGGTTTCGACGGCCAGCTCCAGCGCGTTGAGCAGGTTGCGCGCGTCCCCGCCGGACATGGCGATCAGGTGTTCGCGGGCTTCGGTGTCAATCTCGACCTGCCGGTTCCCGTAGCCGCGCTCCGGATCGGCCAGCGCCCGCTCCATGATCTTGAGCAGGTCCTCTTCCCGGAGCGGCTGGAGCTGGAAGATGCGCGAGCGGGAAACCAGCGCGGGGATGACGTCGAAGTAGGGGTTTTCGGTGGTCGCCCCGATCAGGGTGATCATGCCGCTTTCCACATGCGGCAGGAGCGCATCCTGCTGGGCCTTGTTCCAGCGGTGGACCTCGTCGACGAACAGGATGGTCCGCTGGCGGTGCAGGCGGCGGCGCTCGGTGGCGTCGGCGATCACGCGCCGCAGGTCGGCCACGCCGGCCAGAACGGCGGAAATGTTCTCAAAATAGGCGCGGGTGTGCTGCGCGATCAGCCGCGCCAGGGTGGTCTTGCCGGTGCCCGGGGGACCGGTGAAAATAATGGAGGAAAACAGGCGGTCGGCCTGGATGGCCCGGCGCAGCAGCTTGCCTTCGCCGATGATGTGTTCCTGCCCGACGTACTCGTCCAGCGTCTGCGGGCGCATCCGCGCGGCCAGAGGCGCTTCTTGCGCCATTCGCTCCTTCATGGCGTGGTCGAACAGGTCCATGGAATCGATTCTACCATAGCGGCCTCTCCGGGGCCTTTCGATGGGGCCGCCGGCCGGCTGGATGTTCTATAATTACGGCAGCAATCCAATCCCTTTGGAGGTCATCATGGAATATCGACGCCTAGGTAAAGCCGGGATCAAACTCAGCGCGCTCTCGCTGGGCGCGTGGATCACCTACGGAGGTCAGGTGGGTGAGGATGCGGCCGAAGCCTGCATGAAAGCCGCCTATGACTGTGGGGTGAACTTCTTTGACAACGCCGAAGTGTATGCCAGCGGTAACGCCGAGATTGTGATGGGCAATGTGCTCAAGCGCATGGGCTGGCCGCGGGAAAGCTACGTGCTCTCCACCAAGATCTTCTGGGGCGGCGATGGCCCCAATGACTCGGGCCTGTCGTACAAGCACCTGATCGAGGGGACCAACAAGGCCCTCAAGCGCCTGCAGCAGGACTATGTGGATCTGATCTTCTGCCACCGCCCGGACCCGAACACCCCCATTGAAGAGACCGTGTGGGCCATGGACCAGATCATCCGCCAGGGCAAGGCCTTCTACTGGGGTACATCCGAATGGTCGGCCGCGGATATCATGCGCGCGGACGCCATCGCCCGGGCCAATGGTCTGCGCCCGCCCAGCATGGAGCAGCCCGAGTACAACATGTTCCACCGCCACCGCTTCGAGGTGGAGTATCAGCCGCTGTACGAGCAACTGGGCTACGGCACCACCATCTGGAGCCCGCTGGCTTCCGGCGTGCTGACCGGCAAGTACAACGACGGCATCCCGGAGGGGTCTCGCCTGGCGAAGTATGAGCGCCTGCGCAAGTCGGTGCTCTCGGACGACCGGCTGAACAAGGTGCGACAGCTGACCGGCATCGCCAACGAGCTGGGCTGCACCATGGCGCAGCTGGCCCTGGCCTGGTGCCTGAAGAACCCCAACGTCAGCACGGTGATCACCGGCGCCACCCGGGCCGAGCAGGTCCAGGAGAATATGAAGGCGCTCGAAGTTGCCGGCAAGCTGGACGATGAAGTGATGGCCCGCATCGAGGAGATCCTGCAGAATAACCCGAAGAAGGACGAGGATTAGGCCGAGCCGGGCAGACGGCATGGAACCGCCAGCCAGAGCGTTCTGGCTGGCGGTTTGATTTTGGATTAATTGGTTCGCACAGTGCTATTGACCGATGTAAAAACTTTCGGTATCATAGCAGCATTATTCGTTGACAATTTTGATAGGTGGATATTCTCCCTGGCCCGGGCATCAATAGATCTGCCTAATCTGTACTCACTGCGGCCTACCCGGGTATTCTCCCGGCCGTGCTTGAAAACCGAGTGCGCTTTGTAGATGGAAACCTTTACCCATTGCGCTGCAGCACGTTCACATCTCTCAAAAGCACTGTCCGATTGGAATACTAATGAGAGAACGTATTTCCCCGGTATTCACGCTGCTGCTTGCACTGCTGGCCATTCTACTGGTCGTCTTTGGCACCGGATTAATCAACCAGAACTTATCCCGACCTGCCCGCATCCTGATTGAGGAACTGCCTGCAGCCCGGGACCAACAGGTGTTTCCCCCGCTGGCCGGGGAGCGGCTGATCCGCGTGGGGGTGGAGGAAGACTTTGCCCCCTTCTCCTACTGGCAGAACGGGCGTGCGTCCGGGTTTGACGTCGATTTGATGCTGGCCGTCGCCGAGCAGGAAGGCCTGCAGGTGGAGTTCATCCCCGCGGCCCGGCAGGAGCTGCGCCGCATGATCGCGGAAGGGGAGCTTGACGCCATCGCCGGCATTGCCTTTTCTCCGGCTCGGGATCAGGAGATGGACTTTTCCACCTCCTACGCGGCGCTGTCCATGGGCCTGTTTGCGCGAGTTGATTCGCCCATCCGGTCCCTGGCCGACGCCGCTGACGCCAGCATCCTGGTGAAGGAAGGCGGCATCACTCACGACTACTTGCGCGAGAACCCCTTCGGCAGCCGGGTGGTCGCGGTGCCCTCCAACGGCGACGCGCTGCGCCTGCTGGCGGCAGGTGAGTACGACGCGGCGCTGCTGCCCAGAATGCAGGCGCTGCGCATCATCCGGAACCAGCGGTTGAACAACCTCCGCCTGCTGGATGTGAATTTTGAGACGTACCCGTACGGGTTTGCCGTCACCGAGGGGAACACTGATCTGCTGCTGAGCCTGAATGAAGGTCTGGCGATCGTCCAGGCCAACGGCGAGTTCGACCGCCTGTACGAGCGCTGGTTCGGCGATTTCGAGTCCCTGCGGCTGACCGGCGTGGCCCGCTATTTCGTCATCGCCCTGGCTGCCACCGGGGTGCTGCTAGTGATCGCCATCGCCTGGACGCGTACGCTGCGCCGCCAGGTGCGCCTGCGCACCCAGGAATTGCGCAAGAGCGAAGAGGAGTACCGCCTGCTGGTGGAAAACGCATCAGAAGGGGTGGCGGTGATCTGCCAGGATCAGCTGGTCTTTCACAACCCGCGCCTGCTGGAAATTCTGGGGTACTCGAAGGAAGAGCTGGCCGGGGTGAATGCGCTCGACCTGATCCACCCGGACGACCGCGAACAGGTCAGCGAGTTTCAGTCTCATAAAATCTTCGGCACTGCAGGCAAAGAGCCGCTGACCTGCCGCCTGCTGACCCGCAAGGGGGAGAGCCGCTGGGTGCTGCTGAACTCCGTGCGCATCCACTGGAAGGGCAAGCCGGCCACGCTGAACCTGGTCGCCGATATTTCGGAGATCAAGCAGGCCGAGGAGCGCATCACCCGGCAGCTGCAGCACATGGCCGCCCTGCGCGCGGTGGACATGGCCATCGCCGGCAACACCGACGTGAACCGCACCCTGCGTCTGCTGCTGGAGCAGGTAACCGGCCAGCTGGGGGTGGACGCGGCGGACATCCTGCTGGTGGACCGCCAGACGGGAAAGCTGAAGTACGCCGCTCACCAGGGCTTCCGCACGCGGGCCATCCTGTCTGCGGAGGTGGCCATGGGCGAAGGTTACGCCGGCAAGGCCGCCGCGCAGGGGCATCCGGTGCTGGTCGCCTGCCTGCGCGGTACGCCGCGGACCATGCTCAGCGCGGCGCGGCTGGAATCGGAAGGTTTCTACGCTTACTACTGCACGCCGCTGATTGCCAAGGGAGCCGTGCTGGGCGTGCTTGAGGTTTATCACCGCACACCGCTGCCTTCTGATCAGCAGTGGATGGACCTGATCGAGACCATGGCTCACCAGGGCGCCATCGCGCTGGACAATGCCTCGCTGGTCCAGGACCTGGAGAAGATCAACGAAGAGCTGGTGCAGGCTTACGACCGGACCATCGAGGGCTGGGCGCACGCGCTGGAGCTGCGCGACGGTGAGACCGAGGGCCACTCGCGGCGGGTGCTAGATCTGACCATCCGCCTGGTCCGCCGGATGGGCGTGCCCGAGGAGGAACTGGTGCACATTCGCCGGGGCGCGCTGCTGCACGACATGGGCAAGATGGGCATTCCGGACGAGATCCTGCTCAAGAATGGCCCGCTGGACGCCCATGAGTGGGAAGTGATGCGCCGCCATCCGACCCTGGCCTATGAAATGCTCTCCCGGGTGACGTTCCTCGAGCCGGCGCTGGATATTCCTTACTGCCACCACGAGAACTGGGACGGCAGCGGCTACCCGCGCGGGCTGAAGGGCGAGGAGATCCCGCTGGCGGCGCGAATTTTCGCCATCGTCGACGTATGGGACGCGCTCAGCGTGCGCCGGCCCTACCGGGACGCCTGGCCGGAGCACAAGATCTGGTCGTACATCCTGGCGCAGTCCGGCAGGCAGTTTGACCCGCAGGTGGTGCAGGCCTTTGTGGAGATGATGAAGCCCGAGCTGGTGCCCGCGCTGGGTCACAGGGCGCTGCCGCTGGCCGCAGACTGACCTGCTCTCAGGGGGAGCGGCCCGCGCGACCGGCAGGCTGGCACGCATGCCGGGGCTTGCCGCCTGTCAGGCCAGCAGGCCGGGCAGTTCAGCCAGCGTCCGGATGGTGTAGTCCGGCTGGATGGTGTCCAGGTGGTCGCGGTTGTCGGGCGTGTCCGCCCGGCGGGTGATCCAGATCGAGGTGATTCCCAGGTTGTTGGCCCCCAGAATATCGGCGCCCAGCGTGTCGCCGACCATGGCAGCCTCCTCCGGCCGGACGCCGAAGGCCTGCAGGGCGACCTCGAAGATGTACGGGTGCGGCTTGCGCCGGCCCACCACCGCGGAGATGAAAATGTGCTCGAAATACGGGCGGATGCGGGCCTTGTCGATCAGCGCTTCCACGTCGTCGGCGTCGCTGGCGTTTGAGATCACCCCCAGCCGCAGACCCCGCTCCCGCAGCGCCTGCAGGGTGGGCACGGCATCCTCCTCCGGAATCCAGTGAGCCTGGGAGACCTGGTACAGGGCAGCCAGCGCCTCGCGAATGGTCTCCTCGCTGACCTCTGCCACCCCGAACTCCTGCAGCTGCTGTGAAAGCAGGTAGGCGGTGGTGTATTCGATAAACTCGGTCTCGCGTTCCTGGTAATAACTGCTCAGGCGGTCCTCAAACTGCTTGCAGAAGCGTTCTTCATCAAGCTGCAGGCCGTGCCGACGCAGGACATCCATCATGGCCCGAGTCGCGGAGGGCAGGGTTTCGTCCCACGGGCGGCTCTGGTACAGCAGCGTATTGCCCAGGTCGAAGAAGATCACTTTGTAACGATGGGCGGGTAGAGGCATAAGGGTGCTCGGCGGTAAAGGTGATAATACGGCGCGGGGCTAATACCCGTGCTCGAGGTTAATGCGGTTGAGCAGGCTGGACCCGGCCAGGTAGCGGCGCAGGTTTTCGGCGAACATGGCCGCGGCGCGCTCCTTGTAGCGGGCGGAGATGCCGGCAATGTGCGGGGTGATGATCACGTTGGGCAGCTTCCACAGCGGATCGTCTTTGGGCAGCGGCTCCTGGTGGAACACGTCCAGCGCCGCCCCGGCGATGCGCCGCTCCTGCAGCGCCGTCACCAGCGCGGCATGGTCGACCACTCCGCCCCGGCTGGCGTCCACCAGATAGGCGGTGGGCTTCATCGCGGCGAAGACTTCGGCATTGATGATTCCGCGGGTGTCGTCCGTCAGCGGCAGGGTCAGCACCACGAAATCGCATTCCTTGACCAGCGAGCGCAGCGCTTCGATGGGGTAAAGGCGGTCGAACAGGTCCCCTTCCGGGTCACCCAGGCCCTCCGGTATGTAGCCGCTGTCCTGAGGGTGCATCACATCCCGCTTCGAGGCCAGGATGGTGACGTTGAAGGGCTGCAGCACGCGTGCGGTCTCGCGGGCGACGGAGCCGTAGCCCACCAGCCCGACGGTGCTGCCGCGCAGCTCGGCCGGCCGGAGCCGCTCCCAGCGGTCTTTGGGCCACTCGGCTTTGGCCTGCAGTGAGGCGATCAGCGGCAGGCGGTGCCCCAGGGCCAGCAGCATGGTCAGGATGTACTCGGCCATTTGCGGGGCGTTCGCGCCGGAAAGCGTGGTCAGCACCACGCCCTCTTTGTGCATGATGGGCGCATCCAGCAGGTTTTCTACCCCGGCGTAGCTGACCTGCAGCCAGCGCAGGTTGGGGGCCTGCTCGGGAGCGGGGAAGACCTGGTCGGTGTACAGAATTTCGGTACGCTGCCAGACTTCGTTGGGGATATCCTCGGCGCGCGATCTCGGCAGCACGGTGAAGCGCAGTCGCGGCGAGACGGCTCGCAGCTGCTCCATGGCTTCGTCCGGGAAGGGCTGGGTAATCAATACTTCGACAAGCTGCGTGCTCATACCTCTATTATAAAGGCGGTTCAACCTCCTGAGAGGATGAACCGCCTGAGCGTGCAAGGTCTCAAAGGATTAGCGCAGGTACACGCCGCGCGGATCCAGTTCTTCCCGCAGGATGCGCAGCTCCTCATCGGTGGGCGGCTGCGTCACGCACAGATCTTCAGCCACTTTGAGCGGCCAGCCGGTGTTCTCCTGGACCTGCTCCACCTGGACGCCCGGGTGGATGTGGGTGAGAACCAGCTCGCCGGTTTCGTCCGGTTCCATGATCCCCAGGTTAGTGACCACCGCCTGTGGACCGCCGCCGCGCACCCCGGCGGCCTGTCGCTCCGCGCGGCCGGAGAGAAAGCCGGCCGAGGTGCAGAAATCCACCTTTTCGGGGAAGCGGCGCTTCTGGTGCGGGGTCATGATGTAGCAGCGGTTGGCCCAGGCGGCGATCTCCATCGCCCCGCCGGATCCGGGCAGGCGCACTTTGGGCTGGCTGTAGTCGCCGATGACCGTGGCGTTGATGTTGCCG
>Ga0134093_1001044_pt1 | contig 29387 bp, 26 predicted proteins | sample 4_1taG_FD_94452 | JGI IMG/M metagenome (GOLD analysis project Ga0134093, IMG submission 94452) | Switchgrass degrading microbial communities from high solid loading bioreactors in New Hampshire, USA - 4_13_20_68_A1 metaG | ecosystem: Engineered > Bioreactor > Semi-continuous > Anaerobic >...
TAAGTCTGATCCATGGTCGTGCTCTCCTTTGGCAGGTTTTGTTGTGGTGACTTAATTCTACCAAAAGAAATCCGACATGGATCTCTTTTATTTAGTTGTTCAATTTGATTTTACAATTAACCTAATAAATACATTATAAGAAATATTATAAATGCAAATAAAGATGTTCTTGAACCTGTTTCTAACAATAAATAGAACGTTATTGATATAATTAGTAAAAGTTTTATCTTTGAATATCTTTTTTTTATCAATTGAAATAGAAAAAAAGCATTTAGTAAAGTCAGATATGCTACTGTATTAGGATTTAATGAATAATTAAAAACATTAGTGTTAATATATATAGTATACACTCTTTTACTAAAAAACATAAGAATGATAAAAAAAAGAACATATATTTTTGAAACTAAACATATCTGTTTATAACTAAACTTCATTTTAGATAACACAATAAAATTGATTATAAAGATAGCATAATTTACAAAAGCCCCCCATCCTCCACTTCCAAGTAATGTAGAAATTATCATCAAAAGACCTATCAAAATTGATAAAAATAAGTTTATAGCATTTACTTTTTTAATTTCTATAATACACAAAATAAAAGATAGACATAGTAGTACCAATAATAGATATTTTGTTATAGTAGTATTATTTGAATAAAATAATATTATAAATTGCAGTATTACTTCTACACATATTAAATAAAAGGTATTCTTTTTTGCATATAAACTATTATTAAACTCAAAATTCTGCATGGTTTTACTTACTCCCCATTGTGAGATAATAATTTTGCAAATTTATAGCCTCATGCGTTATTTCATATCCATTATTTATTATATCTAATATCCCTTTATCACGTTGTTGATTTATTTTTATTTCATAAATCTTTTTAGCCCAATAATTTGCTGTTAGCGATAATGGTATAAAATATGAGTTTGAAAATCCTACTTCTCTTGTAATATTAGTACTCAAAATACATGGCAATCCAGATGCCTGTGCTTCAACTACAGAAACAGGAACTCCTTCAAAATAAGATGGGAATACAAAAATATCCATAGCAGATAATAAAGCCTGAATATCAGATCTACTTCCAGTTAAAATCACCTTATCCGTTAAATTAAGATTCTTTATTTTTTCTCTAATTTCATTTATCAAATCTCCATCTCCAACAAGAAGTAATCTGCTATTAGGATTAAGCTTAATATATTCATTAAATATATCTATTAAGAAACTATGATTTTTTTCTTTTGAAAACCTACCTATATGACCAATAACAGTTTCATCCTCACTTATATTAAATAAAGAACGTATTATGTTTCTCTGTTCACTATTATAAATGTATTTATAGCTGTCTATTGCATTATGTAATATAAAACAATCTTTTTCTTTAACAAAATTTCCAAATAAACGTGTAGCTTCCTTTGAACAAGCTATAAAATCAGTTGCAAAACATCTAATAAACATACTTAAAATATAATTTCTCAAAGCACTTATTCTTTTTTCACTAAACTTAGTTGAATGGCTATGAGCAATAATATGCTTTATTCCATACTTTTTTGCTGATTTAGCAAATATGTTTGCTGCAAATATAGGGTGACAATGGATAGCAAAATATTCACCGATATGGTTAGCAAAAAAATAATCTATTTTTTTTAAATACTTTAATGATAACTCTGGTGGCCCTATATGATAGGTATTGGCATCGAGAGATTTTATCATATCTATATAGTTTAAATCAGAATCATAAAAATACATATAATCAAATTGAACTTTTGACCTATCAATATGTTTATGATAATTTAACACCACACTCATCATACCGCTATTTACACTTAATGTAGGTACAATATGAAGTATTTTAATCAAAATTATAACTCCTTTATTTTAATTTTTTAAAACGTAATCAATAATTAGACATCATTTATCTTTTTTCTTAAAAATCTATTCGATATAATTTTTAATAACCATATTGGTGACAAAAAAATTACTAATTGACTTAATATAACAAATAAAAAATCCAAAAAAGTTGAATATCCTTTTTTCCAAAACTTGTACACAACCAAAATATAACTTTTACAATTACTCCAACTTTTTCTTCTACTAAAATAATCATCACTTGCCCTTACTAAGACTAGTGATTTATCAATATTTACACCTAAACAGTTATTGTTAATCATTCTGACAAATAGATCAAAATCCTCTTTTCTATTAACATCATGATATCCACCTTCACAAGCTAAAACATCATCTCGCTTATACATAACACTAACATGGTTAAATGGGCTTCTTCTTCGTCCAAATTTTAAAATATCGTCATGATTTAATGGAACTATTCTTGTTGCTATAATATTTTGAGTACTACCATAAAATTCATCTATCATTGTTCCGCAAATACTGATATTAGGGTTTTTTAAAAATTCCATCAACTGTAATTCACATCTATTTTCAAGCGATATATCATCAGTATCCATTCTTGCTACTAAATTATTCTTACATTTTTTCAATCCTTCGTTTAATGCTAATCCCAAACCTACATTTTTTTTAAGTGAAATTATGTTAAATAAATCAGGGTAAGTTTTAACATAATTTGATATTACATTATCAAGCTCCGGAGTTAATGGTCCATCTTTAACAATAACAATTTCATCAGGTTTTACGGTTTGCCTAAGCATACTTTCAATACTCTCTATAAAGTAATTAGGGTTCTCTTTATAATAAACTGACATTAAAACACTATATTTTAAATTACACATTCTTAAACATAACCTCCGATAATTCAATCGACTTCCTAAAATCCCTTATCCAATAATCACCGTTACTATACACACTCATACTTCTATCATAAACCAAATTTCCAAATACCTTATTTACCATATTTACTCCAAATATCATTTTTATAATCGGATTAAATACTTTCGTTAATCTTATTTTTCTTCCATGAACCTCCGCTATCAACCTAACCATCTCGCTGGTTTTTACATATTCAGCATTTTGAGGAAAGAACAATCCTCTTTCTTCATTATCTATCATCAATCTGATAAACTCACACAGATTGTCTATATGAAGCATACTCCGTTCATTTTCGATATCAGGAAATATAGGAAGTATCTGTGCTGCTTTTGATAACTTTGGATAATTACCCTTAGACCCTTTGCCGTAAATCATCGGTGGCCTAAGTATAACTATTTTAAAATTTTCATCCTCCAAAGCTTTTAATCCTATTTCTGCCTGAAGCTTGCTATCCCCATAAAAATTACTGGGAGAAGGGATAGTGTTTCTGTCAATAACCCTTTTTTTCTTGCTGCTGTCACCATAAACAATTATACTACTCATGAAAATGAACTGTTTTACACCTTCAGCTTTGGCTTTTTTAGCTGTTTCTATAGTTAAATCTCTGTTTACACGGTAATATAAATCTTTTAATTTCGGATCAGATGATACATGAGCTATACCGGCTACATGAAATACAACGTCATAATAAGAAAAGTCCTTATCACGCCAGGAGCCGTCTTTCATATCCACTGTATCAACTTTATAACGGTCCGGATATTGTGATACCCACCGTTCAAAACTTGTCCCAATATAACTGTTAGCTCCCGTTATAAGAACTTTTTTCATTCCGCTGTTCTCTCCCTATTTATAACATTCTTTTGCTTCTCTAAAGTACCGGTACCGCCTTCTACCACACCGTCACTCCTAAGTACCGATATAATGGTCCCGAAGAAACATTTAATGTCCATTTTAAAACCTATATTTTTTACATATTCTCCGTCAAGCCTTGACTTTTCCTCAATGGACAGTTCATCTCTGCCATGAATTTGAGCCCAGCCGGTAAGCCCTGGCCTGATATCATTGGCACCATATTTATCTCTTTCTTCAATTAAGTCAAATTGATTCCATAAAGCAGGTCTTGGCCCTATAATACTCATATGACCTGCCAATATATTGAAAATCTGAGGAAGTTCATCAAGACTTGTCTTTCTTAAAAATATACCAACTCTGGTTATCCATTGCTCGGGATTCTCAAGCATATGTGTAGGACAGTCCTTTGGAGCATCGATTCTCATGGTTCGAAACTTCAGTATGTAAAAGTATCTCTTATGTATGCCCACCCTTTTTTGTTTGAATAACACCGGTCCCTTTGAATCAAGCTTAATTGCAACTATTATAGCTAAAAAAAGAGGAGATAATAATATAATAGCTATTAATGATAATAATATATCTAATATTCTTTTTATCTTTATATAAACCATATATAATACCTCCTCTTTAAGATGCCCTGATATATCATTTATACTAATTTTCTCGGAACTGTTCCCTTTTTCTCGGGTCTGTTTCCTTCCAGTAACCCACTACAAATGCCACAAATACGCCAAATATCAAACCAATGAACGTACCAATAACTAAATAAAATAGCTTACCATGATTTGATGGTACTATTGGCACTGTTGCCGGTGCCGACACAATAATTGCAGATTCACCAATATTTGAAGTAGCTGCCAGCACAGCCTCCTTATGACGATCAAGATATGCATTGTATGTCTGCTCTGCCAGATCATAATTCCTTAAAATTGCATTATATTTGTATTCTTCTTCTGCTAGTAATGACTGAGTTTCCTTTAACCTGTCCTCGAGTTCCTTGATCTTAGCTTCTAATGATGATTTTTCCGCATTGTTTTGCACCAATCTGGTTTCTATCTCAGTAGCTTTTATTGTAACCAATGCATCCTGCAGTTCATTGCCCGATTTAACGCTGATTTCCAGATCCTGATTTGAATTACTATTATCAAGTGGTACATTTAGCTTTATATCATCAAGATTAACATTACTAAAAGTTTCCTTTCCACCTAAAATCACCTTAAGAGCATCAATGTCAGCCTGAATTTGCTTTTCAATATCTATAAGTTGAATATTATATTCATCAATTTTACTATATAGACTTTGAACCTCTAATTTAAGTTGATCAATATTCTGCGAATTTGCCAAATACTCCTTAAGCTTTTTTGCCTCTTCTTCCAGTTTTGATTCTTCATTCTTAAGCCGCTCTTCTATTACAGCAGTAGCCTGTTCACCAAACTTTCTGGTGTTATCCGATACATATTTAATAAATTTATCTGCTACGGAATTTGCAATTTTAGCCGCCATTTCAGGGTCTTTATCTTTTACGGTAATTTTTAGCAAATTAGTATTCCCTACCTTTTCAACCGACAGCTTTTTTGCTAATGTACTCCACTGTATTGCTTCACCACTATCATTAGTCAGATTTAGTTCATTTATTGTGTTGGTTAAAACTGTGCTGTTTATAACCTGTTCTTTATATGTATCTATAGTCATATCAGGAAATACGGCAAGCGAATCAACCATCTCATTTATTCCGGCTGTAATACCTGTTTGCTTGTTTTCTATCGGATTTGCCAGTAATGTGGCTGATGCACTATAGGTCGGCTTCAGTATAAAAAAGCTGTATATTCCGCTCAGCAGTATAGCTGCTGCAGTAATTATGCAAATCAGCCATTTTCTTTTCAAAATCATTTCGATAAGTTCCCTTAATGTAATTTCCTCGTTCATCATATCTCTCCATTCTCATGTTCAGATTATTATTTTATTGATGATTTTCAATCCTTAGGTTTATATGTAGGTACAATCTCTTTTATCAACTTCCGTATATCATCCGGTTCCATCAGACAAACCTCCTTCAGCTCCTCAAGCTGCCTCAGGAACTTCTCTTCATCAAATTCAATTGGCTTTCCTATAAATATCAGCTGGTTTTCTGTTTCCTGCAAGCCTTCTTCAGCCATCAGAAGCTCCTCATAAAGCTTCTCACCCGGGCGAAGGCCGGTAAATACTATGTCTATGTCCTCATATGGCTTATAGCCTGAAAGTCTGATAAGGTTCTCTGCCAGATCCAGAATTTTAACCGGCTCACCCATATCAAGGACAAATATCTCTCCTCCTTTTGCATATGCTCCTGCCTGCAATACCAGAGATACTGCCTCAGGAATAGTCATAAAATATCTTATAATATCAGGATGTGTTACCGTCACCGGTCCACCAGCCTCTATTTGCTTTTTAAACAGAGGGATAACACTACCGTTAGACCCCAGTACATTTCCGAATCTTACAGCCACGAATTCAGTTTTGGAGCGGTTATTGTAGGTCTGTATAATCATCTCACAGATGCGTTTAGATGCTCCCATGATATTGGTCGGGTTAACAGCCTTGTCAGTAGATATAAGTACGAATTTCTCAGCCCCATACAGATCTGCCGCAGCCGCAGTCACCCAGGTTCCTATCACATTATTCTTGATAGCCTCATTAGGACTAACCTCCATAAGAGGCACATGCTTGTGGGCTGCTGCATGATATACTATCTGGGGCCGGTAGTTCTTAAATATACTGTTCATCCTCTTTGAGCTGCGTACCGAGCCGATAAGCACCACCAAATCAAGGTCTGGGTTGTCCCTTAAAAGCTCCTGCTGAATATCGTACGCGTTGTTCTCATATATGTCAACAATAATTAATTGCTTTGGCTGCCTCTGTGCCAGCTGTCTGCAAAGCTCACTACCAATAGAACCTCCTCCACCTGTAACCAATACAACCTTATCCTTTACATAACCTGCAATTGAATCAATGTCTACCTTAATCGGATCCCTGCCCAGCAAGTCCTCTACCTCAACATTCCTTAACTTGCTGACACTAACCTCATCATTCATGAACTGGTATATACCTGGTAAAATCTTTAGCGAACAGCTCGTCTCCTTACATATATCAACTATTTCACTGATTGCTTTCTTTGGCGCAGATGGCATCGCGATAATAATTTCATCTATATGATAAAGACCCGCACAGTCAATTATGTCATTGCGGGTTCCCACAACCTTTATTCCATGGATATATGTACCCTGCTTGTTGGGATCATCATCTATTATGCATTTGACGACTGTATTACGTATATGTTCGCTGGTATTGATTTCCTTGATGATAGCGTTGGCCGCATTACCGGCACCTATAATCATTACCTGCTTTAGTTCCCTGCTATCATACTTCTTTTTCCTTAAGTATCTTACAAAGCGATATGCAAAACGGCTTGAAAGAACAAGAAGAAACAATACCCCTGCATACAAAAAATAATAGCTTCTGGGAACCCGGGTGCCGGTTATTTGGTAACCGGCATATTGCAGCAAAGAAGATATCATAGTTGCTACAAAGACATTCTGCATCTCTATTACTCCCGCAAAGCGCCAGATGCTATGGTATAGCCTTAGGATATAAAAAATTATCAAGCTGACCAGTATATTTATTGGTAAATAACTCCATACTGCTTCGATATATAAGGGATCTACCTTTTTGGGTGAAAGGTCAAATCTAAGCAATAGTCCCATTGCACTGGATATAATTATTATTGCAACATCACATAGCAGCAGGAATAATCTTCTGAAAGTCAGCTTTTTATCTATAATTCTTTTTGTCATTGTAAATCCCCATCTTTGAAGATATATGCTTCATATATGCTTCGTATTTTTATATTAGTCACGCTTAACATATTATATATAAGAAAAGATACACTGTCAATTTGCAGAAAAACATATTAAACGCCTTTACAATAAAAAGAGACCTAATTATAAAAAATTATAAAAAGGTACTCTCGGACTTTTTATTATCGGAATTTTGCATTTTTTCTGCATAGAGCATAACTCTTTTTTTATAATTTTCTCTGAATTCATTTCGTTTTTTCTGGGTCATGTTTATGTAGTCAATATAATTAATATCACATATGTCCAATTTATTGCCACAATGCAGGCAAATGGCATCTGGCCTTTTTGATACCATTCTAATATTATAACATTTCGGGCAGATATAAATTCTTAACACTGAGGCAACCTCCCTTTTTATTTATAACAATCTTATTATACTATTGAAAGCCGAGAAAGTAAACCTTAATTCTGCCTGCCAAATATTGTTTCAGAAAATAATACACAAAAGTTCCAAATTTATTACAGAATGTTTTCTGCCCCAATATATCAGTATCTGGCATAGATTTACACCCTTGGAAAATGTTTTAATTGGCAAAACAATTCGAAAAAATTATAAAAAAACACTTGCTTTTTTTCTCAAGATGTTATATTATAAATACTGTCCTTGATGGCTCGTTGGTCAAGAGGTTAAGACGCCGCCCTCTCACGGCGGAAACAGGGGTTCGATTCCCCTACGGGCTGCTTCAATAAAAACCACATTCCCAGTTGGAATGTGGTTTTTTGCTGTTTAGCACCTTACCCCATATGATATATCCAGATAAAATAAAGGATCTGAACCGGCAACTACCTGCTAATTCAGATCCTTCTTATATGCCCATAATCTAAATCTTAAAGACCATTTAAATTTTTCTCCACATATCCTTACTTCACTTCAAAAAATCCAGTATCGACATCTGATTTGAAGCCGGCAGGTCACCGAACAGTCCCAGCCTGTGCATCTGCTCTACCACTGTTGAGCTTACCCTGCAGCGGATCTTAAAGTCATCCCTTGACAGGAAGGGCCCTTGCTTGGCTGCCTCCTCTATCGCATCAGCCGCCTTTTCTCCCAGTCCGTCTATTGTACTTAGTGATGGCATCAGCTTGCCGTCTATTATCTGGAAATCACGGGCTTTAGCCCGGTAAATGTCTATCGGCATGAATTCAAAGCCTCTTGCATACATTTCCTGGACTATCTTCATATCCTTCATGGTGTCCTGTTCCTTCTTGGTCAGGCTGTTGGCTCTCCTCTTATAATCAGCCATATGCTGTGCCAGCACATTCCTGCCCAGACACATCAGCTCATAATTAAAGGCTGATGCCCTTATGGAAAAATAGGCGGCATAGTAAGCAAGAGGATAATACACCTTAAAATATGCTATGCGGAAGGCCATCATTACATAGGCTGCCGCATGGGCCTTCGGGAACATGTACTTTATCTTCTTACATGAGCCTATGTACCAGTCCGGTATGCCGGACTCTATCATAGCCGATTCCATCTCGGGGGTAAGGCCCTTACCCTTACGGACATTCTCCATTATCTTAAATGCCAGGCCAGGCTCCATTCCCATGCCTATCAGGTAGGTCATGATATCGTCACGGGTACAGATGGCTGTAGACAGGGTACAGGTTCCGCTTTTTATTAAATCCTGCGCATTGTTCAGCCATACATCCGTACCATGGGACAGGCCTGATATGCGCACCAGGTCTGAAAATGACTTCGGCTTCGTATCCTTCACCATCTGCATTACAAAATCGGTGCCAAACTCAGGTATGCCAAGACAGCCTATATCACAGCCATCCAAATCCTGCGGGCTGATGCCCAAAGCAGACAGATCATGGAAAAGACTCAGCACCTTCCTGTCATCCAGGCGAATCTTTTTTGCATCCACCCCGGTCAGATCCTCCAGCTTCTTTATCATCGTAGGATCATCATGACCCAGTATATCAAGCTTCAGCAGGTTATGATCAATCGAGTGATAGTCAAAATGTGTCGTGATAGTATTCGAGCTCATATCATTTGCTGGTCTTTGTACCGGCGTAAAGGAATATATATTTTCTCCATGAGGCAATACAACTATACCTCCCGGATGCTGACCGGTGGTTCTGCGCACTCCCACCAGCCTCTCTACCAGGCGTTCTATCTCGACATTGCGCTTCTTAATTCCTCTTTCCTCAAAATAGTTTTTAACAAAGCCGAAAGCGGTCTTATCGGCCAGGGTACCTATGGTTCCTGCCCTGAAGGTATTGCCCTTGCCGAATATCACCTCGGTATATTCGTGAGCCCTGCTCTGATACTCACCGGAGAAGTTCAAATCTATATCCGGCTCCTTATCCCCATAAAAGCCCAGGAAGGTTTCAAAGGGGATGTCATGCCCGTCCTTGGCAAGTGGCTGCCCGCATTCAGGACAGTCACGATCCGGCATGTCGCAGCCTGAACTGCCGGCATATGCCTTTACCTCAGGCGAATCAAAGTCCGAATAATGGCAGTTGGGGCAATAATAATGCGGCGGCAGCGGATTAACCTCGGTAATTCCTGCCATGGTTGCCACAAATGATGACCCTACCGAGCCACGGGAGCCTACCAGATAACCGTCCTCATTGGATTTCCACACCAGCTTCTGGGCTATTATGTACATAACGGCAAAGCCGTTGCTTATAATCGATTTCAGCTCATGCTCCAGCCTGTCCTCTACAGCCTTGGGCAGCTTTTCTCCATACATCGAATGGGCCTTTTCATAACAGATTCTTCGCAGCTCCTCATCGGAATTGGGCAATACAGGAGGACATTTATCCGGCCTTACAGGAGAAATTTTCTCAATCCGGTCCGCTATCAGATTGGGATTGGTTATTACCACCTCTTCGGCCTTTTCCCTGCCCAGATATGCAAACTCCTCCAGCATCTCCTCCGTGGTCCGCAAATACATGGCAGGCTGCTCATCAGTATCCTTAAAGCCCTTTCCAGCCAAAAGTATCTGCCTTAATATACCATCCTCCGGATCAAGAAAATGCACATCACAGGTAGCGACTACGGGCTTGTTGTACTCCTCACCCAGAGCTACTATCCTCCTGTTTATCTCCATCAAATCTTCCCTGGAGCTAATGCTTCTTTCATCACCCTTTTCGCTTCGCAGCAGGAATTCATTATTACCTATCGGCTGTATCTCCAGATAATCATAAAAGTTAACCAGCCTTGCCATCTGCTCATGGGAAGCATTTCCCAGTATTGCACGGTATATTTCCCCCGCCTCACAGGCTGAACCGACAATTATACCTTCCCTGCATTCCATCAGCAGGCTCTTCGGGATCTTCGGCCTCTTGTTAAAATACTCTATATGCGACAGAGAAACCATCTTGTACAGATTAACCCTGCCTGTATCGTTTGCCGCCAGCAAAATGGCATGGTAAGCCGGCAGCTTGCGGATTGCTTCAGGCTCCAGCTTACCCAGTCTGTCAATCTCTTCAAGCGTGGTTATATCTCTTTCCTTCAGCATACCACACAGCTTTATAAATATCTCAGCGGTGGCTCCTGCGTCATCCACAGCTCTGTGATGGTTTTCCAGAGACACATTCAGCGCCTTTGCAACAATATTCAGCTTGTATTTGCTCAGCTCAGGCAACAGTATCCTTGACAGACCCACCGTATCAACTACCGTAAAATCAGTCTCTATATTCAGCCTTTCGGCATTCTTGACTATAAAGCTGACATCAAAGGATGCATTGTGGGCCACCAGAGTGCAGCCCTCACAAAAGCGAATAAACTCCGGCAAAATATCATTTATTATTGGAGCATCAATCACCATGTCATCGTTTATTCCGGTCAGCTCGGTTATCTCAAAAGGAATGGGCATCTGGGGATTGACAAAGCTGCTGAATCTTTCAACTATCTGCCCGGCGCTGATTTTTACGGCACCTATTTCTATAATTCTGTCATTTAAGGGGCTAAAGCCAGTTGTCTCAATATCAAATACCACAAAATCATCATCCAGGGTCTGGCCTCTGGAGTTCGTTACTACCTCCTTGATATCGTCCACCAGATAGGCTTCCATTCCGTATATTATCTTGAATTCCTTGGCCCTCTTCTGCTCCTCCTCATCGCTGTAATCCTTTGGATTAAGCGCATGGTTGGCTTCAGGGAAGGCCTGCACTACACCGTGGTCGGTGATGGCAATTGCCTTATGCCCCCAGGAAAAGGCTCGCTTAACTAAAGCCTTAACATCTACCACCGAGTCCATCTCGCTCATCATAGTATGGGCGTGCAGCTCGACCCTCTTAACAGCTGCATTATCCTTCCTTTTTGAACGGAAATCTTCTATTTTCTTTATACCTGCCACCGAACCGATGACTATATCCCTTTCATAGGTATCCAGCTGGGCAACCCCCTTCAGCATAAAGAATTTGCCCTCAGCCAGTTCCTTAAGTACCTCATCCACCTCAATGCTTTTTACATATATCTTAACCTTGATGGAATCTGTAAAATCAGTCATAATAAAGGTTATGATTGCTTTTTCATTTGCGATAGGCCTGCTCTCAGGCTTTTTCAGCATTCCCCGGATGATAACCTCGCCTATTTCGTCTGTGATATCGGCTATAGAAATAGGATTGCCCTCAAAATTCCGTCCGTAGACTACGCTGGGGTCGGGCGGTAGCTTCTTAAAGCTTCCTCTGGCCTTATCATATGTACTCCTGCCACTACTTTTTGCACCCTTGCCGGCCAAAGCATTATCTCCATTGCTTTTGCTGCCGGCAGCAGTGATGCCATTGCCGCCCCCGTTCTTGCCTGCTGTGCTGCTTCCGTTTTTTATTTCAGCGCCTGCGCTGCTGTTTTTTCCTGCAGTGCCTGCATTTCCGTTTTTGCCTGAGCCAATGCTCTCACCTTCAGATATATCCTGCTGACGACTGCCAAACGCAGAAGCTTCTTCCTGCCTCCTGTCCGTATACAGCCTGACCCAATCCATGTCATCCTCAGGACGCGCTTCCTCATTATCGGCCTGCAGGTAATCCACCTCTACAGTCAGGGATATATTAAACCTTTCCATAAAAACAGCCTGAAGAAAATCAGTCAGCCATCTCATCTTTTCCCTGGCAACACAGCTGTCGGTTACACGAACCTTCATACTCGTCCCCTCTATGCTGCTTTCGGCAGCAGAAAAAAGATGATAGGCTATTATGCTTACATCCTTGATTTCCTCCAGGATACTGTCACGATACAGTGTATATATTTTTTCAGCAGTATATTGCGCCGGCAGCTCAAAGAAAGGCGTTATGACAGGCCTGAATTTTGTACTCCAAAAAAGCCTGCAATAAAGCAGCTCCTCCATTTTCTTTATGCAGGCGTAGCTGATTATTCTGTTGCTTTTTATACAAATGCAAACACTGCCCTTCTGCTCCGAAGCAATAACCTTTACGACTTCGACATCGGCAAAAAGCTTTTTAAGCTCCTGATCATCCACTACCAGCTCGTCAAAAGCATCAAAAAACAGCACGTCTCCTTCTCCTTTCATCATTGGCAGCAAATATCGGCTGATATTCTCGGTCGCATTCGCTTCTTCGCCTATTTCCAGTTAAGCAGCTCCTGTCTGAGCACATCCAGCAGCTCCTCCTCATCAACCTTGCGGATTATTTTACCATGCTTAATTAAAAGCCCTTCCCCTTTGCCGCCTGCTATACCTATGTCGGCCTCCTTTGCTTCTCCGGGACCGTTAACGGCGCAGCCCATTACCGCCAGCTTTATGTCCAAATCAATATCTGCCGTCATCTCCTCTACCTGGGTGGCCAGCTTTATAAGATCTATCTGTGTTCTGCCGCAGGTGGGGCAGGATATGATTTCTATGCCTCCACTGCGCAGGCCAAGCGTCTTTAGTATCAGCTTTGCGGACTTAACCTCCTCCACCGGGTCGCCTGTAAGAGACACCCGTATGGTATCACCTATACCCTGATAAAGAATTATTCCCAGTCCCACGGCTGATTTGATATTGCCGGCAAAGACCGTTCCGGCCTCGGTTATTCCCACATGCAAAGGATAATCGGTCTCTTTGGCGATCAACTCATGGGCCCTGATGCAGATCAGTACATCCGAGGATTTTATGCTGATAACCAGCCTGTCATAGCCCATATCCTCTATCATCCTTACCTTGTCCAGGGCGCTTTCCACCAGCCCCTCGGCAGTTACACGGCCATACTTTTCTATTAAATTCTTTTCTAGAGAGCCGCTGTTTACTCCCACGCGAATGGGTACATCCAGCTGTCTTGCCACATCTACCACTGCCCTGAGCTTATCCTCGCCTCCGATATTGCCGGGATTGATCCTGATCTTGTCGGCTCCGTTTTCCATGGCCGCAATTGCAAGCCTGTAATCAAAATGAATATCCGCCACCAGAGGGATGCTTATATTCTTCTTTATCTCGGCAAGCGCAGCCGCCGCCTCCCTGCTGGGTACAGTGCAGCGGACTATTTCACAGCCGGCAGCCTCAAGTCTCCTTATCTGCTCTATTGTTGCCTTAATATCCTCTGTCCTTGTATTGGTCATAGACTGTATCAAAACCGGGTTGCCTCCGCCTATGACCCTGTTTCCTATTTTCACAACTCTTGTATGCTCACGGTGCATTATATTTACCTTGCCTTTCATATTAAACGGCTGCAAGCCGTCTACACTATTATTGCAGATTACATTACAAAGCCTAAAGCGTCATCTGAAAATGCTTATTATATCGTTGAATAGTACAAACACCATAAACAGCATAAGCAGAACCATGCCCACGCCATGTACCATAGCTTCCTTTTCCTTAGGCACCGGCTTGCCCCTTACCAGCTCAACCAGAATAAATACCAGCCTTCCTCCATCCAGTGCAGGCAGGGGCAGCAGATTCATCACGCCAAGATTGGCGCTGATCAGAATGCTGAAGGAAATAAGGGAAAGCACTACATCGCCGATTCCTTTTTCCTTAGTAGTGGTCACTATATCATCCACTGCATTTACGATTCCTACCGGTCCTGATATTTCCCTGACGCTTATTTTGCCTGTGATAAGGTAAAAGAGGCTTTTGATTGTGCTTACAATATTATATTTCAGCTCATAAAAGCTATAGCGCACCACCTGCAGAGGGGACTGCTTTTGTCTTTCAAAGCTGTAGCTGCATCCAAGCTGGCCACTTTTTACCGGGGTAAGAACCACTGTAATCCTTTCATCAGGCTTTTGCTCACTGGCATAGGTCAGGGTTACTGCTTTACTGCTTAATGGATTCTTCTCCAGATACTCCTGCAGAGCCAGGCCTGATTCAATCTCTGTTCCATCTATATTTAATATAATGTCGCCTTCCTTTAGGCCTGCATTATACAAGGGAAAGCCTTCGGTAACATAGGTCAGCTTGGCAGGACCCTCATCCCTGTTGTAATTACAGCCAAGATAATATTTAACCAGAGGCGTTACGGTCACCTTCTGCTTCTTCCCATCTCTGATTACTGTAAAATCTATGGGCTTGTCGGTAACTTCATTGAAAGCAAAATGAAAATATACCTCACGGGAAAAATGAATTGCAGAGCCGTCTATCTCCGTTATAATGTCATTTTCCATAAGAAGGCCGTATGCCGGGCCATCCTCGGCAACCTCCGTAATATAGGGCTTATCTACACCTGCAAAGCCTGTATATACTATAGCCAGTATAAAGGCAAATATGAAGTTAAAGAAGGCTCCTGCAAATATTACTGAAAATCTTGCTCCGGGGCTCTTTTTATTGAATGCGCACTCATCCTCTGCAGCCTCATCCTCACCCAGCATCATACAGGAACCGCCTATTGGCAGGACCTTAATGGAATATCTGGTTCCGTTGCGTACGAAGCTGGCAATTCTGGGCCCCATTCCTATAGAGAATTCGGTAACCGTAATACCGTTTTTCTTTGCCAGAAGAAAATGACCCAATTCATGAATCAGCACTATAATACTTAGAATCAACAACGCCAAAATTATATTCATATATTTAATCCTTTCCTGCTGTCCGCCGTCTGCTGATTAGCTACAGCTCTTTACACGGACCTCGTATATCCTTTTATAAAATCATATGTTTCTTGCTCGGTATTAAGAATTTGATCAAGTGCAGGATTTGTAATCGGCTTGTGCTGCCTCATGCTGGCTTCAATAATGTCAGCTATGTCCATAAAGCCGATTTTCCCCTTCAAAAATGCAGCCACAGCCCACTCATTTGCCGCATTATATACCGTTGGCATGCTTCCGCCTATCCTTCCCGCCTCAATGCCAAGCTTAAGGCCGTAAAAGGTCTCCATGTCAGGCTCCTCAAAGCTTAGCTGCCCTGTTTTGATAAAATCAAGCTTTTTGCCTGACTCAAGCCTCTCTCTTTCAGGAAAGAACAGAGCGTACTGAATGGGAAGCTTCATATCCGGCATTCCCATCTGGGCTATTATGCTGCCGTCAATATATTCCACCATGGAATGTATGATGCTTTGTGGATGCACCAGCACCTGAATCTGATCAATACTTATATCAAAGAGCCAGGCTGCCTCCATTACCTCCAGGCCTTTGTTTACCATGGTGGCGGAATCTATCGTTATCTTGTTGCCCATCGCCCAGTTGGGGTGGGCCAGGGCATCCTCAGGCCTTACCTTATATAAATCAGGCAGCTTCCTTCCCCTGAAGGGTCCACCTGAGGCTGTAAGAATAATCTTTGATACTCTTCTTTTATCTTCTCCATTTAGTGACTGAAATATAGCTGAATGCTCACTGTCAACCGGCAATAGCAAGATCCCTTTTTCCTTAACCAACGGCATAATAATATGCCCTGCGGTAACCAGGGTCTCCTTGTTAGCCAGGGCAATGTTTTTACCTGCTTTAATTGCTTCTATAGTCGGCCTTATTCCTATCATGCCAACCACAGCCGTCACCACCGTGTCTGCCACCGGCTCTGTCCCACAGGCAATAAGTCCGTCCATTCCGGCTACTATCCTGACCGATAGGTCCCCGATGCGCAACTTAAGCTGCCTGGCCTTTTCTTCATCATATACACAAACCAATCCCGGCTTAAATTCCCTTATCTGCTCCTCCAGCAGCTCTATATTACTGCCGGCAGCTAAAGCGGTCACCTTCAGCTTATCCTTGTGCTCCCTTACTATGTCAAGGGTTTGTCTGCCGATGGAGCCTGTTGACCCAAGTACAGATATATATTTCATAAATATTATCATGCCTTTCTAAAAGCTTAGTCAAGCTAAATAAATATCCCGCCTTATAATATAGTGCATCCTGACAGTTATCTCCCGAAAGGGGATATCAGCAGGCCTTGCTTCTTTGTTTGATTTTGATTTGGAAGGATAACATTATTGTATGGAAGGATTACAAATAATATTTTAAGAACAATGCTAAATAGTATACTATAGGTGCGGTTACTATTATACTGTCAAACCTGTCCAGTATTCCACCATGTCCCGGGATAAGACGACCATAATCCTTGATATTGTGATTTCTTTTTATAGCCGAGGCTGCCAAATCTCCCATCTGGGAGATAACGCTTGAGGCTGCTGCTATTATCGGAAGTATCAGCTGCGGATTGCTTAAATCCGACAGCTGTCCCTTTATACATGTTGCATATATAAAGGCTATCAGGGCTGCACCGACTACTCCCGCTATACAGCCCTCCAGGGACTTTTTCGGGCTAAGCTTGGGTGTGACCTTATGCTTGCCAAACAGCATGCCAATGCAATATGCACAGGTATCGGAGCCCCAGGAGCCTATGAAAACAAGCCATATAATCAGCGCTCCGTCCTCCAGATTCCTTATCTGATATATGTACGACAGCATTACTCCAACATAAAACAAAGCCAGAAATGCTATCGCAATCTGTTCAATCGTATATTTCGGGAATCTGATTACATACACAAACATCAGCAGTGTAAGGAAAGCAACAAACAGCAGCATATTGTGCTGGCTTTGGTTAAGATAAATCAAAAAATAGTATACAACGGCCGTTATATACCCAAGTATACCGGGCAAGGCCCTATCAATTTTTACAATTTTATACAGCTCCATCATTCCGACAAGCGAAACCATAAGGAGGACGCCAAAGAGCACATTGCCGCCCAGTATCATTACTGTTACCGTAATTGCCATTAATATGATTCCGCTTATTAATCTGGTTATAAACATTACATGCCTCCAACCTGCATACCTTAGTATGCCTTATTAAAGCCTGCTATATTATCGCACCTATATCGCACCGAATTTCCTTTCCCTGCTGCCATAATATTCTACTGCCTTCCTAAGCTCATTCTCGTCAAAATCAGGCCATAATACATCAGTATAATAAAACTCGGTATAGGCAGCTTCCCACAGCAGAAAGTTGGATATACGATATTCTCCGCTGGTGCGAATCAGCAGATCAGGATCAGGAATATCCTTCATATCCAAATATCCGGCAAAGCATTTTTCATCTATATCATCAATGCTTATTATATTCGATTTTACATCAGCCGCAATAGCTCTTACAGCACGGACAATTTCATCCCTGCCACCATAATTTATAGCCACCTGCAGCTTCAGGCCTGTATTGCCGGCGCTGGCCTCCTCAAGCGCTGCTATGCTTTTCTGAATCTTCTCCGACAGTCTCGACTTGTCTCCTATTATCCTCACCCGTATATTATTCTTGGCACTGGTCTTTATACTGGTATCCAGATAATTCTGCAGCAGCTTCATCAAGGAATCCACTTCCTCCTTGGGACGCTTCCAGTTTTCAGTCGAAAATGCATAGACCGTCAGGTATTCAATTCCCATCTTGTAGGCTAGCTCACATATTTTCTCTACATTTTTACTACCCTGGCTATGCCCGTAGTTACGGGGCATCATCCTCTTCTTTGCCCATCTGCCGTTGCCGTCAAGAATTATGGCAACATGCTTAGGCACCTTCCTGTCAGTTTCCTGCATGAACAATTCTCCCATTATTACTTGTCAGATTATATATTAATCTATTCTGTCATCCTTCAGCTATTTCCATCCGGAACTCAATCGATTGAATCCTTACATATTTTCAAGGGTGTGCCCTGGGTAAGCATTGGCCTACTGACACACCCCGTAACTTTTATACCGTAAGAATTTCCTTTGATTTTTCATCCAAAATCTTATCTATTTCCCCAATGAACTTGTCTGTCAGCTTCTGAACCTCATCCTCAAGATGCTTGAATTCATCCTCGGATATCTCGCTGTTCTTATGCATCTTCTTGTAATGGTCATTGGCATCACGTCTTATATTTCTTATAGCCACCTTGGCATTCTCAGCCCTCTTCTTGACATCCTTGACAAGCTCTTTTCTTCTTTCCTCGGTAAGCTCGGGGAATACCAGGCGGATAACCTTGCCGTCATTTGTAGGTGTAACCCCCAGATCCGAGGCTAAGATTGCCTTTTCTATATCCTTGATTAATCTACTCTCCCAAGGCTGTATCTGAATAACCCTGGCTTCCGGAACAGAGACATTGGCAACCTGCTGAATGGGTGAAGGTTGTCCATAGTAATCTACCCTTATTTTGTCAAGAAGACGGGGATTGGCTCTGCCGGCACGGATTCCGACAAATTCCTCCTTCAAGGTATCAATAGTTTTCATCATTTTATTATTAAACTGCTCTAATCTTGAATCCATAGCAATACCTCCATTATATGTTTTTTACTGAATTGAAAGGATTCATCATATTGCTAATTTCCAACAGCCTATTAACTATGCTGTTATAACAGTACCGTCCGATATTCCCTGCGCAGCCTTTACTATGCTGTCCGGGGCTGCCAGATCAAACAGAAGCATCGGCATCTTATTTTCAATGCATAAGGCGGTTGCAGGCAGGTCGATTACCTTAAGCTCCTTGCTTAACAGCTCCTGGAAGGTTACTGTGCTATACCTTTTTGCTTCAGGATTGGCGCGGGGATCGCTGTCATATACAGCATCAACCGATTTAGCCATCAATATTATGTCGCAATCCAGCTCAATCGCCCTCAAGGCTGTCGCCGTATCTGTGGAAAAATAGGGATGCCCGGTCCCTCCGGCAAGCAGCGCCACTCCGCCCTGCTTCATAAAATCCAGCACATCATCCTTGGAAAATAATCTGGTCATGCTGCCACATGCAAAGGGAGTAAAGACCTGAGCCGGCACACCGACATAACGAAGTATCTCGGAAACATATATACAGTTCATGACTGTTGCCAGCATACCTATCTGGTCAGCCTTTGTCCTGTCTATTGTTTCACTTGTTCTGCCTCTCCAGAAATTTCCGCCGCCTATTACTATACTGACCTGAATTCCTTCATCAATCAACTGCTTTACCTGCTTTGCCACTCCAATACAGGTAAGCTCGTCAAAAGCATGTTGCTTATCCCCGGCTAAAGCTTCTCCGCTAAGTTTCAGTAAAATTCTTTTATAAGCCTTCATAAATCCGTTATGCCTCCATATATACCGCAGCAGAGCTGCCCTTTATCGTCCGGTATCATTCATCCATCCGTATTCCAGTTTATCCTGATTTACGGATACGATAAAGGCCAACCATATCATATTATGATAAATATATCATATATGATTTACCACATTATTCAAATATATTATCAAGATCAACATCTGCGTAAGCCAGGGAGCAATAGCCGTCGATAACCGCACCGTTATTCACCTGTACGGACTTGGCCTTGATATTGCCCTTGATAATTGCTGTTGAATCTATCACAGCAGGTCCATTAATATCGATTTCACCCTTTACCGCTCCTGCAAACACAGCGCTTGTAGCTGTAATATCACCAATAACTACCGTGCCAAGCGCTACCTTTACACTGCCTCCGCTTATTATGCTACCCTCAAAGCGGTCGGAATTAATATAAACCTCAGCAGCCGAGGAGTTGCCCTTCACATGACCGGTTACGGAAAGCTTACCAAGACATTCGACATCACCGATAACCGTTCCCCTGATATCCAGAGAACCGTCCGTACTGATGCTGCCGTTGATCTTGGTTCCCTTGGTAATGATGGTTACGTCATCCTCATTTACACTGGCAGCCCGCACCTTCTGGGCCGGGTTAGCCTCGCTGACTGAGCCTTCTGCTTCCTTTGCCTGTGTCTGAGCCTGCTCCTTCTCCTCCTCATCGGCATTCAAAGCATCCAGCAGCTCCTGATCAACATTATCATCCACAGCCGCTTCCATATCAGCTTCGGTTTCCTTCGCCGCTTCTGTCTCATCCTGCGCTATTTCATCAAGCAGCTCCTTCATCTTTTCGCTTTCTGCCTCAGTATTCTGTACAGTTTCGTCCGAATCAAGCGTATTAACCATCTGGTCACTGCTGTCATCCTTTTTGTCATCCGGCAGCAGCTCATTGACCGCCTGTTGCAGATCTTCCTTGAATTCCTTGAAAAAGCCCATCGGTGATTACCTCCATATGTATTAAATTTATTTAACTGAATCCGCTTTAATCATCTGTATCGGCTTTACACTGGGGTCCAGTGGATATAGCTCTGCTCCTTCTAAAAGCAGCTCTTCCAATAGCGCAGGCAAGGTTCTTACTGTTGCCTTCTTGGAAGCAGCATCATGCAACAATACTATGGAAGTTTTTTTTGCTTCCACACCTTTTAGCACATTGTCTATCAGCTGTTCATCGGTATATTTTATATTGGTTGCATCCCCGTTCAGCACATTCCAGTCATAATAAACTATGGATTTTTCCTTCAGATATTTAATGAACTCATCCATTCCCTTCTTGTTAACCTTATTGGCGCTGCCACCCGGGAAGCGGTATATTTTAGGTTCCAATCCAGTAGTATCATATAACAAATTCCATAGCTTTGTAAAGTCCTTATCAAAATCTTCTACCGAATTATAAATTTTATCATATTTATGCGAATAGGAATGCATCCCAATGGTATGGCCTTCATCAACTATTCTCTTATACATAGCCTTGGAAAATGTATCGGTTTTTCCCACTACGAAAAATGTTGCCTTAACACCGTAATCCTTAAGTATATCAAGAATATCATCCGTGTATATGCTTGGTCCGTCATCGAAGGTCAGATACACCTTTTTACCGGCAAAACGCCCCGGATTGCCTGATGAGCTAAGCTCACCTTCCTTATCGGAATCCTTTTCTGCAGCATCTGCTGCTGTATCGCCCCTCTTATCGTCCTCAATATTCTCTGCCGGATTATCCGCCTTATTGGCAGGCTCATCCGTCTTAATATCTGTCTGAACATCTGTCAGTCTGTCAACAGGCACCGGCAAGCTCCCAGGCTCAGGAGTTGTTTGCCCGTCATTTGTCCCTGTATCCGGAGGATTATAGTAGCCTGCATCCTCTTCTGTTACAGCAGGCGTCACCTGCTGCAAATCCCTGCTGCCTGAAGCCGCATTTTCCGGAGCCTGTGACAGCTCGTCAGGAGCTATTACAGAGTCGGCTCTGTCAGGTATATCTGCCGGTTTTTCTGCTGCATACGCTATATTTTCCGAGCTATTGTAATTCAGAGCTTCGTCAGGCAAATACAGCATCATCAGCCTGTTCACCTGATTCTGCAGCTTCACCATCCTGACACCTAGATAAACACAGCATATGGACGGGAATATCATGAATATCAGTACAAAGGCAATAATAACCGTCTTAATTGTATTGATTCGTCTGCGCCTTTGCTCTTTTTTTTCATTGCTCCTGTTATCTTCTGTGGTATTGATCATATATCTGACCTCAATCCCGCTATTATTTCTTAAAAATATTTTACCATAAATAACAATAATACGCAAAGCTTAATATAAGAAAATTCAAAACCTGCCACCTTTCAGGCCCACATACCACTATAGCTTGTGTATCTCACAAAAGATCAGGTTTTTTATGGGAAGTTCACAGGAAACTCCTGTAGAATGTAAGCTCTATATAAAATCTAATCAACAGGAGATTAAGAAAATTGTCATGCTAAGATAAACCGTCCAGGTTTGCAGCCTGAACGGTCCTGAACTAGATTTGAAGTAGATAGTTATTTATATTTTTATTGTGTCGGCTTTCTACCCTATACCCAGCTTCTGCAGAGCCTCTTCAAATTTTTCTATATCTATAGGCTTGGCGGCATATGCATTGCAGCCGTATTCAAAGGCCTGCTGTACAAATTGGGTCTCGGCCAGGGCTGTTGTCATAATTATCTTAACTCTTTTTTCGGCAGGTATTTTCCTTTGGTTTTCCATATCCCTGATATTTTTGAGAACCTTGACTCCATCCACCTTTGGCATCATGATATCAAGACAAATCAGCTCATAGGGCTGCTCATCCTTCAGAGCTATCATATACGCATCCAGCGCCTCCAGGCCGTCTACAACTATGTCACACTCTCCGTACCTTGACAGGTATTTCTGCAGAATTTGCCGGCTAACTAAATCATCCTCGGCAATCAGTATTCTCATATTATCGCTCCTTACTTCTTAGTCATTTTTTGCTTTTTCCAGAATATCAAAATAGGATCTGATTTTCTTTGTTCCGGTACCACCAAACTTTCCTGTTGCCACAAGACTCCCCTGCTTTGCTCGCTTATCCTGACCTTGGACAGGGAAGCGGCTTTGATTTTTATGATTATATCCCTGATAAAGCTCTCAACCTCTCTGACATCTGCAGCATTCGGCTTAGGGATAAAATCCACCGCTCCTGCATTTATGGCATCAAAAACAACCCCGTTTACTGCGCTGATAACAATTATCGGCAATGGATACTGTGGCATCAGGCGTCTGATAAACTCAATCCCATTCATCCTGGGCATTTCGATATCACATGTCATTACATCCGGATTAAATTCCAAAATCTTGTCTTTAGCCTCAAAAGGGTCACCGGCTACAGCTACAACCTCGATATCCTTATCTGATGAGATGCCCTTTTTAGGTATCTCGCGAAATACCAGGCTGTCATCAACCACCAGGACCCTTATTTTTTTACTGATATGCAATTAACCACCTCATAATCTTGCTTTAAAATCCTGCAGCCTTTTTGCTGCATTAATTTTTAATCCTGCTGTTTTTGACGGCATCCGCTTAATCCTTTCTGTATACCGCCGGCATTATATATCTGAAATTTGACGTTCCCTTTTCAATTGTCTCAGAATGTCCGATGAATAAATATCCGCCGGATTCCAGCTGATTATAGAATTTATTGATAAGTCTTTGCTTGATTTCCTTGTCAAAATATATCATAACATTTCGGCAAAAGATAACATGAAATTTCCGCTTGAAGGGGAAAATATCATCCATTATCATTTATCGCTTCCCTGGAAAAGCCTCCGTCCTTTTCGCTGTTTAGAATGTGCTTTTCTAATTGTTCAATTTGCTGTGCTGTTTCAAAAATAAACATTTCAATCATAGGTTCGTGGTTGATATTGCTGCTCATTTTTCGCCTCCACACTTTATTCAGCAACCAATACCGGCAGCTTATGGCTTCATACCTTTGAGAGAACCTTAATCAGATCATCTTCCGAAAACGGCTTTACAAGAAAGCTTTTTGCTCCCGCAAGAATTGATTCCTTTACCAGCGCCTCCTGTCCCATAACCGACAGCATTACCACCCTGGCGTCAGAATCAAGCTTAATAATATGCTTAAGAGCATCAATTCCTGACATATTAGGCATGGTAATATCCATAGTTACTAAATCCGGCTTGAGTTCCCTGTACTTTACAATGGCATCCAGGCCGTCCTCAGCCTCTCCAATTACCTCAAATCCGTTTCTTGTCACCATACTTTTAATATGAGTCCTCATAAAGGAGGAATCATCACAAACAAGAATTCTCTTCATCCTTCATCACCTTATCCTAATGTTTCTTTTGTATAATCTGTTTTTTAATCTTTTGTATAATCTTTTGCTTTAACCGGTTGCTTGAACTGGCGTTTCAAATGGCAAATGATGCCAGAATAGAGTTTAATGAGGAATTAAATCGTTCCTTAAGTGAAAAGTTTCTGCTAAATCTCCATTTCAGGCAAGTTTCCCTGAAGGCTCCTGAAATGATATCCGCCAGAAGTTCAGCGTCGATATCCTTCCTTATTTCATTTTGCTTTTTTGCCTCATCTATTAGCTTTTCAAGAAGCTGTGATCTCTGAAAAACAATAGACCTGACCTTTTCCTCCAGCTCCGGCTCATACCTTAGCGTATCCATCAGCTGGGTAATAACCGTAATAGCCGGATAATTTTCATAAAATTCAGCCAAAGAGCTTAAGAAAAATCTGATGGCATCCAGAGGATTCAGCTTTTTCAGAATTGTCGTCTGATATAGGTCATTGTCAAACTGGGTAAAATAATCCAGTACCGCCATCAGCAAATCATTCTTGTTCCTGTAATGTCTAAATAGCGTAGCCTCCGATACACCCTCCCTCGATGCAATTTCTCTGGTGGACAGGTTCATGATACCTATTTCATCAATTATCTCCAGAGTGGTTATTATTAATTTGTCCTTTCGATGAAGTATACTTTTCATCTTTATCACCTACCGTAGTAATCACTTACTTACTCCTTTATTATATAGGTGGCTCGAATATTGTCAGCAAATTATAATTAAAATATTTTACTTTCGAAAAATGTCATAAAAATTTATTAAAAATTCCGTATAATCAGGACATTATGCTTACGAAAACTATTTAAGATTTTTGAAGGAAAGTAAAATAATATAAGCCTTCGTTCGGTAATGCGAATCACGATTAATAAGCCGGATCAAGAAATGAAAAAGCGCTCCGCAGCCGGGGCGCCAATCAAGTATCCTGAAATTAATCATCAGTTCGGGTTTGCTCATCTATCCATGCCAAATATGCCGCATATGCATTTTCCACATCAACAAGCATTATTTCCGGTGTTTCATATGGATGCAGCTGTAAAAGCTTTTGCTCCAGCCTGGGATATAATTCCTTTCTTGTTTTGAACAGGACCAAATCCTCATCATCATGGCAGAGCTCTCCCTTCCAGGTATAATGACTTTTTATTTTAATTTCCTGAACACATGCCGCCAGCCTGCTTTGAATAATCTCGTTGATTACCGGCTTTGCCTGCTGCTCACTGGCAAATGTCGTCATTACTATTCCATATTTGCCCATTCGTTATTCCTCCTCTTTTTAGTCATAGTGCCATTTAAGCTCCTATATGTTTTCTTCATCTCCTTTTTAATTTTATAATTCTTTATAATCTATCTCAATATATCAATATATAAAATGTTACATTCGGCCAATTTAAGTCCTCAGAATAATCAGACCTGTAAATCCACCAAGTACATATCTAATAAAGCATAATATCTAGTGGCATAAAGAAACAGGTGCAGTATAAAATTACCCACCTGCTTCTTATATTCTTTACTTTTTCATTTATCCGTCGGTTGTATTATTGCTCGACACCTTCGGCTGTTTTGCTTGCTACAACATCGTCTGTTAAGCCAAGCCTCACCCATCTCTGATGCGACAATGATTACCTAATGACCTGGTCCAATAATCTAATTAGAACTTTTTGTACATATCCTTCTTTGTTCCGCAAACAGGACATTTGTCCGGTGCTTCGTCAAGAACGGTATGACCGCATACAGGACAGATGTAAACAGCCTTAAGCTCCATATCATTTCCTTCCTTTACCAAATCTCTTGCCTGTGCAAATAGCTCGGCATGGATTTTCTCTGCCTCCAGGGCATAATGGAAGGAACGCTTGGCTCCTGATTCATTCTGAAATTCTGCAGCATTCAGATATACTGGGTACATTTGCTCCACTTCATGCAATTCACCGTTAATTGCTCCCTGCAGGTTGTCCGCAGTCTTTGCGTCACCGAATATCGCTCCTGCAGTAACCGTAGCATCCTGAATTTCCTTGCCTATTTCCTTAAAATGATTATTTGCATGAACGCTTTCGGCATAAGCAATCGCCTCAAAGAGCCTGGCAACCTTAGGAAAGCCCTCCTTTTCAGCCACCGTTGCCCAGTAAGTATATCTCATATGGGCCATACTCTCTCCACCATAGGCGGAGCGTAGGAAATCAGCAGTCATCGCATTTCTAACTGACATTCTTATACCTCCTTGAAATATATTTGTGATAAGCCTATTCATCAGCTCAATCGCCCAGGGCGATTCCAGTTATATAAACACAATTCAATTGTTTCCTTATTTAGTACAATTATTCAGTAATATTTTATTATGTATACAAATCAGCGAGAGGTTTGAAGCTTATATTTACACTATTTCCTTTTCTTGTTCTGCAATTGCTCCGGCAAATGCTATTATATAACTATTTTTTATATTTCAAGACCCTTAATATGATTTTGCATTAACAATAATGTGATATAAAATTCTCAAAAAATTCGTGCATAAATAAAATTCTTTGAAATTCTGCAAAATTTTCTAGAAAATATAGTATTTCATGCCATATTGTGATATATTAACATATAAATAGCATTAAGAAAGCAAGGGGGATCCAAACATGCAAATGTAATCAGATAATGATACATTAATTAAGCTCTGTCGGAAAGATTCATAAGCTATCACCGTATCAATTAAAGCTAGTAAACCAGAATGGTATCGTCAAATTACACAGGAAGGATGATGAGTATGAAAAGGCTCAAATATTATATATCATTTTTTATTATTTTGTGCGCTGCAACAGCTTTATTTAAATCCAAAGCTTCTGCCCTGGACAAAGTATCCTCTCTGATATGGCCGGTCGATCCCCAAACTGATACATATTGGATTACAGCATTGGATTACTACTACGATGTTGGTAAACATGGCAGTAGTGGTATGGGAATTGATATATATAAGGATCCCAATGGAGACGGTAAAATATATGCAATTGCTGACGGAGAAATTGTAGAAAGAGTAAATGAATGCCCACACACTTCAGCAGGTGAAAAACATAAATGTGGAGAAGTTAAAAGCAGTTATGGAAATTATATAAAAATACGTCATAACGATGGCTCATATTCATTATATGCCCATCTGCAAATTGATACCCTGACCAAAAAAGCCTCGGTTAAAGCAGGGGAAGAAATAGCAATAATGGGAAGCTCAGGCTCCAGCACCGGCGTTCATCTGCACCTGGAAATTTTTACACCAGATAATAAAAAGGACTATACATTTGATTATTTTAAAAATAATATCGATTATCAAAAGAAATTTGCTTTCAGGAATGGATTGCAGGATAAGAGCGAAAGGTATAAGGATTGGATTAGGCAAAATTATAAAGTAACTAAAAATTTTTCACCGGGTATAACTTTTTTAAGTTATAGCGGTAACAGCCACAGCAATCATACATACGATAACAGCGGATATTGTACAATTGGTGGCGAGGAATTCCCCATATCCCTGCAATCAGTGCCCAATACTAAATATCAGATCATAAATGATAATACACTAATTCGAAAGCGTCCTTATAAAACCGGAGAAGTGGTAAAGACGCTAAATAAAGGTGCAATAATAACTGTTATAGCACAGGGTAAAAACACCAAAGGTAATACCTGGTATATGCTGGTGCTGGACGACGGCTATGCCTGGGTGTACAGTGAAAATGTCAAAAAACTGCCCAAACCAAAATCCCCTACCGGATTTAAAATCACAAAAACCGGTTCAAAGACTGCGAATTTATCCTGGAATCCGGTATCGGGTGCAACTTATGAGGTCCAATATAACAGTCCCAGCTCAGGTGGCTGGAAAACGGATCCGGATTACAAGGACAAAAGCTCTACCTCATATACCACATCAGGCTTAAGTGACAAGACATACCAGTTCAGAGTACGGGCTGTGACTTCTACAGGCGAATCCGATTGGATAACAATAACATATGAACATACCACCGGTAATTTGCCGACAGCATCCAAGCCTGTCAGCCCCACCGGCTTTACTATGACCCGTGTTGACGAAAAGCATGCCAGGCTTTCCTGGAATCCGGTGTCGGGTGCAACTTCCTACGAGGTCCAATATAACAGTCCCACCTCAGGCGGCTGGAAAACAGATCCGGATTACAAGGACAAAAGCTCTACCTCATATACCACATCAGGCTTAAGTGCCAAAACATACCAGTTCCGAGTACGGGCAGTAAATTCTGCAGGTACTTCCGAATGGGTGACAATAACATATGAACATACAGCTAATTTGCCGGCAACATCCAAGCCTGCCAGCCCCACCGGCTTTACTATGACCCGTGTTGACGAAAAGCATGCCAGGCTTTCCTGGAATCCGGTGTCGGGTGCAACTTCCTATGAGGTTGAATATAACAGTCCCACCTCAGGTGGCTGGAAAACGGATCCGGATTACAAGGACAAAAGCTCTACCTCATATACCACATCAGGCTTAAACCCCAAGATATACCAGTTCCGAGTACGGGCAGTTAATTCTGCAGGTACTTCCGAATGGGTAACAATAGCATATGACCATACCGGCAGTAATTCGCCGGCAACATCCAGACCAGCCAGACCCACCGGCTTTACTATGACCCGTGTTGACGAAAAGCATGCCAGGCTTTCCTGGAATCCGGTATCCGGTGCAATTTCCTACGAGGTCGAATATAACAGTCCTACCTCAGGCGGTTGGAAAACGGATCCGGATTACAAGGACAAAAGCTCTACCTCATATACCACATCAGGCTTAAACTCCAAGATATACCAGTTCCGAGTACGAGCCGTTAATTCTGCAGGTACTTCCGAATGGGTAACAATAACATATGACGGATCAACAGGCAATTCATGGCAATAATTATATTATTTCTTGAAATAGAAGGATCTTTGTGAATATATTATCCGCACTATAAATATCGCTTAATCCGATACTATATTATAAGCCGCCCATGTCAATCAAGACTGGGCGGCTTATATTGTTAATTTAAGTTAACTAGATATTCTTTGTTTTTATCTGCTATTCACTGTTCCTTATCTGCTAAACTGCGATAA
>Ga0134093_1001059_pt1 | contig 29129 bp, 24 predicted proteins | sample 4_1taG_FD_94452 | JGI IMG/M metagenome (GOLD analysis project Ga0134093, IMG submission 94452) | Switchgrass degrading microbial communities from high solid loading bioreactors in New Hampshire, USA - 4_13_20_68_A1 metaG | ecosystem: Engineered > Bioreactor > Semi-continuous > Anaerobic >...
ATCGCTCCGCTTTCCTCCTTGACAAAATAATTATTTGCAATTAAGGGCAGTTACAGCATTGTTCAGAGAAAATTTTTCAGAGGTTGTGTCACATATGTTTGACTTCTCTATATTTTGATTTTGCAAAATGACAAAAACCCTCTTGCATAAAGTATCAAAATGTATTATAATAAATACTGCTCAAGACGTTGCGGACTGGTGTAATGGTAGCACAGATGACTCTGGCTCATTTAGTTAGGGTTCGAATCCTTAGTCCGCAGCCAGCAAAAAACCGGCTTTTAAAAGCCGGTTTTTTGCATATATTCCTGTCAACTGTTTCTGTTGTCAGTCAGTTTCCATATCAGCCTCAGTTTTGCTTTTTATTATAACCTGCTTATGTTCCCAGCCGGATTTGCGGTAATAAATATATAATACAAGGCTGCATACAATCCATCCCGCCGGATAAGCAAACAATATAGGATAAAAGTTATTTCTGAATATATTCGATACGGCATAAAGGTAAATCTGCCGAAAAACAACGAAAGAACCAAGCATTATAACCATCGGCGCACGTGTGTCTCCGGCTCCGCGAAGTGCTCCTGCGTATACCTGGTTTATGCAGCTTAAGAGGTAAAACGGCGATACAAAACGCATATAAAGCGTTCCATAATATATAACATCCGGTTCACTGTTGAATATCATAATTGCCTGTTCGGCAAATATTATTAACGGCAGAAGCAGGACAGCAGTAAAAGTCAGGGACATTATAAGAGAGATTTTTATTCCTTTTTTTGCACGTTTTATTTTTCCCGCACCGATATTCTGTCCCACAAACGTTGTACATCCCATTGCTGTTGCCTGCATCGGAAGCAATGCAATGGCATCTATTTTCCCGTACGCAGAGTATCCTGCCATAAAAGCAGAGCCAAATTTATTTATATAGCCCTGGACAAAAACATTGGAGAACGCCGTAAGACCCTGCTGAACTGAAGATGGAAGGCCAATTCTTATTATGTTTTTCAGCATGGGATAATTGAGTTTAAGTTTTTTCCAGTTTATCCGGTAGGAACCTGTTGTACGGGTTAGTACCACAATCACAAGTATAGAGCTTAAAACCTGCGCAATTACTGTTGCCCAGGCTACACCTGCAACGCCCATATTGAAAACAATAACAAACACCAAATCAAGAACGGTGTTTACTATTGCAGAAAAAACAAGAAAATAAAGAGGGCGTGTTGAATCCCCCACTGCGCGCAGTATTCCGGATCCCGTGTTGTAGAAAATAAGGCCGATTGCACCTGAAAAGTAGATCTCAAGGTAAACCGAAGCATCATGAATTACATCATCGGGTGTATCCATAAATCTTAGCATGGCCGGAGCAGATACTATTCCAATGATTGTTATGATAACCGAAAAGAAAAAGGACATAATTATGGATGTATGAACGGCATCCTGCACCGATTTTTCATCATTTGCCCCATAATACTGCGAGACAATTACGTTTGCACCCATTGAAAAGCCCATGAAAATACCAATTAAAGTATTTATTATGGGTGAAGTGCTGCCAACTGCCGCCAGTGCCTCTTTTCCGATGAAGTTACCAACAACAAGGGTATCCACGGTGTTATACAACTGCTGGAATACAAGACCAAAAAGCAAAGGAGCGGAGAACTGGATAAGACCTTTAACGATCGGTCCCTGTGTTAAATCTTTGTCTTTACTTTTGTTCGACATATCAATCTGCCTTTTCTGTAGTATACGAAGATTTATGTTGACTAATTTCATTATAAGGTTTTTTCAGCCTTATTGCAAACACTGCCTGCAAGCCGTGAAAAAAGCTGTTATTGTGCGTTATTTACGTGTTATTTGTACAAAAACTCAAGATGAAAATGAAGTATTTTTGTACAGTATTAACTATATTTATAGGACTAAAGACCTATTATAAAATAGGACTAAAAGACTAAATGAATAAGTTCAAAGTCTTATAGGCTTCAAAATGCAAAGCAAATATAATAAAAGTGTAAAATTGTCAGTAAAAAGCTGATTTTATCAAATTGTATCAGGTGGTAATCATTATGTCAGTTACCGTAGAAAAGGACAACTACAGCAAAATAGACAAGGAGAAATTGCTGCCGCTTCTGGCGGAAGCTGAAGGTGTGGACTATCTTGACCTTTCTGAGTATACCATACCTGATAAGAGTGTTCCATATATACTCGGCGAAAGAATATCAAGAAAGTTCGATATGCTTGCGCTTGAAAAGAACGACAACACATTGCTCCTGGCAATGAAGGACCCAAAGAACATATTTGCTATTGACAGTGCAACGCTGATTACGAGTTTGGATATAAAACCTGTCATGGTAGATCCTGATTTGCTGAAGTCCCTGATGGACGAGGTTTTTTATACACAGACCCAGCCCCAGGAACAGCATGAAGAAGAACAGGTTGTTGTAACTCCTACTGCTGAAGAAAAGAAAGCTAAGGGAAAAAGAACAGAAACCGAAAAGAAAACCGCCGGCGCATCAATTTACAAGCAGAAACTGGGAAGCATTCTTGTTTCCTCCGGCGTTATAACTGAAGAGCAGCTGGAACAAGCTCTTGAAATCCAAAAAGAAAAGGGAGAAATGCTAGGTTCAATATTAATAGACGAAGGCTTTATTACAAAAGAGCAGTTATACCAGGCTCTGCAGGAGCAAATAGGAATTCAGTATATTGATCTGAAGGATGTTGAAATTCCTGAAGATATACTGTTACTCGTTGACAAAAAACTTGCAAAATCATACAACCTGATCCCTGTAAAAGCAGAAGGCGAATCTCTGTATGTTGCAATGAGCGACCCTGCAAACATATATGCAATAGATGATCTGAGGCTTTCAACAGGATATGAAATAATTCCGTTTCTTGCTGACAGAGACGTCATATCGGAAATGATTGAAAGTCTGTATCCGTTCGAGGTTATACCAGAAGAGCCTAAAGCAGACGAACTTGAAGTACTTGATATTGAGACAGAACTGGAGAAAGTTAAGGAAGAAATCGAAATTGAGGTTAAAAAGGAAGAGCAATCTGAAAAAACAATAAATATAAGCGATGTTGAAAATGCTCCGATAGTCAGGCTTGTAAACATGATATTCAAGAGCGCCATCGACAAAAGAGCCAGTGATATTCACGTTGAAGCCTATGAAGACTGTGTCATGATTCGGTTAAGAATTGACGGCCAGCTGACCGAGTTCATGAAGCAGGATAAGAAAATACAGCAGATTCTCGTGGCGCGTATAAAGATTATAAGCGGACTTGATATTGCAGAAAAGCGAGTTCCGCAGGACGGAAGAGTGGCATTAAGAATTAACAACAGGGATTACGATTTCCGTGTTTCCACACTGCCTACGATGTTTGGCGAAAAAGTTGTTATCCGTGTACTGGATAAAGAGGGCTTCAATAGATCCAAGACAGAACTTGGATTGTTTGAAGATGACCTTGTAAAGTTCGACAGCATACTTGCCCATCCTTACGGTATTGTCCTCGTTACAGGTCCTACCGGAAGCGGTAAATCTACAACCCTGTATACAGCTCTCAGGGAATTAAGCAAACCGAATGTCAATATTCTGACCGTTGAAGATCCGGTTGAGTCCACGATAAGGGGGATAAACCAGGTTCAGGTAAATGTCAAGGCGGGTATGACCTTTGCGAGTGCTTTGCGTGCGTTCTTAAGACAGGACCCCGACATTATAATGGTTGGAGAGATACGTGACAGGGAAACAGCAGAAATAGCAATAAGAGCAGCTATTACAGGCCACCTTGTATTAAGCACCCTGCACACCAATGATTCGGTAAGTTCAATTAACAGATTGGTAGATATGGGTGTTGAACCTTTCCTGATTGCTTCATCCCTTGTTGGCGTCCTTGCCCAAAGACTTGTAAGAAGACTGTGCAATGCCTGCAAGGAAGAGTACACAGCAAAAGAGCATGAAATGAGAATTCTGAAAATTAATGAAGAAAGAAAGATATATAAGCCGGTTGGATGTCCTGAGTGCAATAACACCGGTTACAAGGGAAGAATTGCAGCCTATGAAATCCTTACAATTACTTCTGAAATGCGGGACATGATTTCACGGGGCGCTACTACCGAGGAATTATTCCAGCTGGCATTGAAAAACGGTATGAGAACACTCGCTGACAGCTGTTCGAGACTCGTTTTAAACGGTATTACATCCCTGGAGGAAATGGTGAGTGTAGTTTCATTGAGCGAATAGGGAGCGGTATATGTTAATTAAGGATTACATGCAGAAAGCTGTTGAAATGGAGGCTTCGGACCTTCATATCTGTGCTGGATTACCCGTTGTTATAAGAAGACATGGTTCACTGCTCTTTATCGATGATCATGTATTGACAAAAGAAGACTGTCAGAGTTTCGTGGAGCAGTTATTATCAGAAGAACAGCTGGCTGTTCTTGAAGATATGGGTGAGCTGGATTTCGCCTATATGCTTTCAGGCATTGGAAGATTCAGGATCAACGCCTTCAGACAAAGAAGCACATATGCAATAGCAATAAGGGTTATAGCAACGAGAGTGCCGAAAATCAGCGAATTAGGGCTTCCAAGTATCCTTTACGCGCTGGCGGAAAGGCAAAGGGGTCTTATTCTTATAACAGGTCCCACAGGAAGCGGTAAATCCACAACTCTTGCAGCCATGATAGACCATATTAACAGCAATAAAAGGTGCCATATTATAACCATTGAAGATCCAATCGAGTATTTGCATAAACACAATAAAAGCGTTATCAATCAACGTGAAGTCGGTTCAGATACAAAAAGTTACAACAATGCATTAAGAGCAGCATTAAGAGAAGACCCGGATGTTATTCTTATTGGTGAGATGAGGGATCTTGAAACAATATCCATTGCACTGACAGCTGCCGAAACAGGACATCTTGTGTTATCGACACTGCATACACTGGGAGCAGCGAAGACGATAGACAGAATAATTGACGTATTTCCTCCTCATCAGCAGAATCAGGTGCGAAGTCAGTTATCAACAGTGCTGCAGGGAATTGTTTCACAGCAATTAATCAGGCGCGCTGATAATTCAGGAAGGGTTGTTGCTACCGAGGTTATGATAGTAACGCCTGCTATATCAAATATGATTAGAGAATCAAGAACATTACAAATCAACAGCAGTATTCATACAGGCAGTGAATATGGAATGCATACGATGGATGCCTGCATAGCCTCTTTGTTTAAGCAGGGCATAATCACATATGAAAATGCATGCCAGTATTCAATGGACCCTGTAGCATTGAAAAAATTGATTGCACTCGATTGATTGATAAGGAGGGGTTATAGTATGGCAGTGGTGGATTTTTTCTCAAACAGTTTTATAACAATAGATATAGGTTTTCGCTATATCAAGATTGTACAGGTTAAGAAAAGCAAGAACAAGAGTAAATTATTATCTGTTGTCAACTATGGTATCGGTGATACACCAAAGGGATGCATAAAGAATGGTGCAATCAAGGATAAGGATGCTGTTGTTGCTGAGATAGCCCGCGTTTTGAAAGATCATAACATTAATGCAAAAGAAGCGAAAATAGTAATGTCTGGTACCAATATTATTTCAAGGGTTATCATGATTGACAAGGTTCCTGACAGCGAGGTGGACAAAAGAATTTGGGAAGAAATAAGGGAAACAATTCCTGTTGATATGAACTCAAACAGGATTGATTATAAGCTCCTTGGCGAAACAATGGTAGACGGCAAAGTGAAATTAAAGGTGTTCGTAACCGTTGTATCAAAGAAAATAATTGATAATTATATTGATATACTTAACCAGCTGAGGTTAAAGCCCATAGCGGTGGACATCCCGTCAAACAGTGTTGCGAAATTCTTCAAACTTGACATCGATATCGGGCAGGACAACACCGCAAGAAAACTGAAATTCTCGAAGTATAATAACAACACCTGGATTGTGTTTGACCTGGGTTCGGAAACAACTATTATCAATATACTTAAAGACAAGACTCCTGAGTTTAACCGTGTCATCCTTAAAGGCAGCAGCAGAATAGACCACGAAATTGTCAAGGAACTGGATCTGCAGCCTCATGAAGTTCAGAAAGCAGAACTTTACAAAAAGATGTACGGTTTGTCGACAATATTGACCCCATGCAACGAGTACCTGTGTTCGAAAGCTGCAATGAGAGTTATGGACTCAATCATAAAAGACATTAAAATGTGCATTGATTTTTACCTCACGCGCTGCAACGGGGAGCATCCGAGCAAAATATTCCTTATAGGCGGCGGTTCTCAGATGAAAGGCATCGAGGAATATTTTGAAGAGAACCTCGGGTTGCCTGCATACAAAATAAACGTAGCAAAAATTGGCGGGCTTGAATTCAATCAGGCACTTGACAAGGACAGGCTTAACTACCTGGTGAATGCCTTAGGTGTTGCCTTGTAGTAGGAGGGTTCTATGCCGGTATTTACGTATAAGGTTAAAAACAGTGAAGGTGAGATATTTACAGGTGAAACAAAAGTTGAAAGCAGGGAAGTATTGCTTGACCTTTTCAACAAGCATGGGTACAAACCCATAGAAATTATTGAGAAGACATTTGTCAGGGATGTTTCGCAGCTCAGTATTTTTAAAAAGAAGGTAAAGACTGCGGATCTTGCCCAATTTTGCCGCCAGTTTTCTATCATGCTGGAAGCAGGAATATCCCTTGCAGGTGCACTTGATGTTCTGAGGGTTCAGACTGTTAACCAAACCTTGAAAGAATGTCTGGATGATATGTACAACAACATACAAAAAGGTATAGCTCTATCAAGTATTATGCGCAGTTTTCCGGACATCTTCCCGCCAATATTATTAAGCATGGTTGAAGCCGGTGAAGTGAGCGGACAGTTGGACAGGGTATTTACAAAAATGGCAGAACACTTTGAAAATGAGCACAAGCAAAAGCAAAAGCTGAAAGGAGCCATGACATATCCAATTATTGTTTTGGCTGTTGCAATTTTTGTTGTGGGCGTTTTGGTTCTTAAAGTTATTCCCACTTTTGGAGAAGCATTATCCGGGATGAATGTCGAACTTCCATCGTTAACCAAAATGTTACTCGGTATAAGCAATTTTTTTACCTCTTACTGGTATTTGGTTCTAATTGGGTTATTTTTGCTTATAATTGGCATAAATATGATGACAAAAACAGAGAAAGGCAAAAAGGTACTTGACAATCTTGCCCTGAAATTTCCAATTGTTTCGGATGTTGTAAGGGCGATCATGACAGCAAGACTCAGCAGGGTTCTTTCAACTTTGCTTTCAAGCGGTGTATTATTGCTTGAATCGCTTCAAATAACAAAACGCGTAATACATAATTCAATTCTTACAGAAAGAATGGAAAGATCCATCGAAAGTGTAAGGCAGGGACGGACTTTAACCCAGTCAATTTTAGAAATGCAGTATTTTCCGCCATTGTTGATCTCAATGCTTAAAACCGGGGAAGAAGCAGGAAACCTTGACGGAACTCTTCTAAAAGCAGCGGAGTTCTACGAGGATCAGGCTGAAGAAAAACTGCAAAGGCTGATGACATTCTTAGAACCGGTTGTAATTATAGTTTTGGGCGGAATAGTGGCATTCATACTGTTTAGTGTATTGTATCCGATGCTGAGCGTATACCAGAATATTAACAGCTATTAAAAAAATAAGCTAATATTATTAACATTATTACTCAAGCAATTAAGCATTTAATGCTTAAAAATAAAAAATTTGGGAGGTATTTTTATGAAAAAAATGCTGAAACAAAACAAGGGTTTCTCGCTGATTGAACTGCTTGTGGCAATACTCATCATGGCCGTTATTGCAGGAACTGCAATTATGCTGTTCGGCGGAGTACTTAGCTCGAGCAGGGAAAGCGCAGACAAAGAGACTGCAGAAAACATCAAGAGGGCTATTTTGACCTACATGAATCTGACTAATGATAACAACCTCAGCTGTCTTAGAGGTAGTAGTGGTGGTGGTGGTGCTTTAGATGACATATACTCGATTGACCTATTGAAAAAACTTGCTTGTTCGATTGATATAGGCAAATCTGAGTCAGGTAAGGTTAAATTTACAGTACCAGGTAATGCAAAGTTTGCAGGTCCTATAGGTGATGTAAGTGGTGGAATAGAAGGTACTGATATTACGGGTGCATTCGGACCATTCCTTGATGCAGCAAAGCCTTTGGAACCACAGCAGCCCGGATTGAACGGATGGAAAATAACAATAGATGTAAAAGCTCAAGTGGTCACTGTCGAAGCTTATTCCACTGATGAAAAAGTAGAATTCAAATAAGCAAGTGACACGAAGTAATTGGCACATATAAATAAAAAATTACACTCCCACATTACTGTGGGAGTGTAAACCGAATTATCTGGAGGGGTTGTTATTAAGAGCAATAAGGGGTTTACATTGCTTGAGTTTTTAGTGGCTATTCTGATTATTGGGATCATATCGGTTATAATAACGGAGCTGTTAGTGTTTAATACAGCTACAACTGCAGCTTATTCAAAATTCGGAAAACAACAGTTCACAGTTCATGATGCCTATACACGTCTTCACAGGGATATTGAAGCTGCTGCTAAAGTTTGGTTTGCTGATTACATAGGTGGATATGATTATAAAACGATCATTTTGGAAGTGGATGGTGAATACAGGGAGTGGATGATTGAAGACGGAACTCTTTACCTTGATTCTGTGGCTGTTGTTGATGGTTTGACAGATAAAAGCAGGTTTGTATATAGAAAATATGCATATGATTCAAGTGAATACTATCTTACAGTGATCCTTGAGCCTAAGCAGACCAATGAAGGAAGGTATGCGGCAAATATGAGTAAACCGATTGTTTCCCACTATAGTATGAAGTTTAAAAAATAGAATTCATTGCCTTAATGAATACGTATGCCAGCGTATTGATTAAGGCAATGAATGAATTAGCCGACGCCCAAGCCTATATGAATGGAGGAATTTTTATGAAAGACATAAATTTCCTGGTAGAGGAGAGGCCTTTTGAAAGCAACCTGAAAAAAGAGAAAAAGAGTATCCCTGCTGTTAAAATATTAGTGCTGATACTGGTTATTGTGATAGGCACAGTCATACTTCTTGCTCCCGGATTGTATATAAGAATATTGGAAGGAAGAGCTTTAGCTATTGAAAATAAGCTAACTGATGTTAAGTACAGTGAGGCAAGATCAATTAAAGCCCAGCTTTCTTATATAACAAATAAAATAATAAGCAAAAAAGATGTTATTAATGCCATAGATTTTGAAAATACACCGGTTTCGCAGATTATACTTATTACGCAGAATGCACTTCCTTCAGGATGTTATCTTACTTCATTAAGTTATAGTGGAAAATCCTTTACCATAAGAGGTGTTGCAGAAAGCAGCTTTATTATAACTGATTATATGACAAATCTTGAAAGGCTTGATTTTTTTGAAAGCAGTACACAGAGTTTTTCTCTGGAAGAGAGTCAAAGCGCTATTGAATTCACAATAACTTGTACATTAAAAATTAGGGAGGTGAACAGTAATGACTCTAACTAAAAAAGAAAAGATCCTGATAGCCGTTCTTTTAGTTTTGGTTTACATATTTGTGTTTGTTAAATTTGTATTACTGTCATCAATCCCTAAAATAAAATTAGTGCATGAGAGAATAAAGATGGCGCAGGTTCAGCTGGACGCCCTTGAAAGAGATTATCAAAATATAGAGAATTTTAAAAGGCAGATTAAAGAGAATGAGGTAATTGATGAAAGACTCGGCGAATATCTTATGGATAACGCAGGGATGTCGGATAGTGTTATATTCGTTGAAAATCTCGCTCTTTTGATGGGATCAAAATTAAAAGGCATATCTTTAGGAGCTCCAAAACAAGTAGTACAGGAAAATACCGTATATTATGCTTTCCCTGTTAGATTCAGCACAGTATTGCCCGAAGAAGGATTGAATGAGTTGATTGAATATATTGAAGGCGGTAGCAGAAAAGTAACTGTCAGTACGTTAAGCCTGAAACTTACTGATGAAGAGAATGCCAGGGAATACGGAATCAGTAAATCTAATGATCAGCTTTTTGATATTAACATAGGGCTTGAGTTTTATTCATTGGACAAGGATGCTGCTGACAGCCTTGCCAAGTTTACAAGGGCTGCAATTAAAAGATTCATTGAAGATAATGAGTTGCCCGTTTTTATAGAAGAATTAAAGGAAACAGATAACATCCTGCCATCAGAACCCGAAAAGGTTTCAGATACAGGGAATACACAAAGTAAAAATACTTCAGGTGAAATTACACTGAGGAATGCAGACTTTAAGATTTTTCACAGCGGATATCTGTTTGGAGGATACAATTTTGAGACCTATTCAGAGTTTAACAGAAGCGAAAGAATCCGGAGCCATATATCCGTTCCGGTGGATGTAACGCTGACATTGGGAAAAACGCAATACACAATCGAAAGTGTTGATGGTCATGGCTATACGGACATGTTAACCGGTAATTTAACAACAGACAGGGATTTTACATTATTCATAGAATCAAACATATCAACTGAAGTCAAAGAAAATGAAAACCTCTGGGTAAATCTGTATATCAGAAATGACTCAGGGAAAAGGCTGATTGTCAGACTTGAACAAACAGGAAACAGGGTCAAAATAATGGATCGGTCCGGAAATATAATAGACGGAAAAAATGAGAAGGAGAAAGTGTATCTTCAATGAAAAAAAGCAGGATACATAACATATTACAATTACATACCGATTCAAAGGTTAATGAACGTGGTTTTACAGTTGTTGAAGCCGTTGTTTCAATAGCCCTTATTGCAATTCTGTCCCTTGTGGTTTATTCACTGTTCTTTTCAACATCAAGGATTTTGAAATACTCTGAAGAACAGGTGAAAAGATCTGCTGTTATAAGGGTTATAAAGGAAAATGTTGCTACGTCAGTACGAAATAATAACTATATTTACGGCACAAGTAAAAAGGCTCTGGGAATTACCAGGATTGAAAATCTGCCGGTTATAGATTTGTCAGGACAGGAATATCCTGAATATTCTTTTGATCTTGAGTATTTAGGTATTGGGGAAAGGAATATATTACGGTACAAGGTAAGTTTGGAACATAACCATGATAGCGCCAATGCATTTGAGTTTCTGATCGAAGTGTATAAGCCTTGATAAGGGTGGAAAAGATGAAGCGGATATGGAGAAGATATAAAGCAGATTTCAAAAAGTTAAATAAAAGAGCCGGAAATTCAATTCCAGTAGTTCTGGCAATAATACTTGTGGTTATGATCATTGGCAGTGCAGTGGCATATAATACTATGCAGCTGTTTTCAATAGTACGGAATGAAGAACATAACCAAATGACTTATATTGCTGCAGAATCTGCTATTGAAAGGATCATGTCAATTCTTGATTATTATTTAGCAAATGAGGATTTTGCAACTGACAGGGGAATTACTTATTCAAATGAAACACAGTTTATTAATGATATAGTTTCAAAATTAAACGCCGGGGACGCAGAAATTATTGTGAACCATAACATCCCTGTTTATGCTGATGCATCCAAGAATGGTGCAAACGTTAACATATCATTCTCATGGGATGGTACTTATGAACGAATTGGCAATAAACTCCGATTCCCATTGGAGATAACCGCAGCAGCAGATATGGAGAACGGAATGTTCAGATCCTACGACAGAAAGTCCGTTGCTGTTAAGGAATTTGAAGTTTGGATTTATAAACCCTTTTTATTGAATGGTGCTATATATACATTGGGCGATCTTGTGGCAAAAGGCAGCGGCACGTCAACAATAAAAGGCGATGTATATGTTTTCGGTACCGGTCTTGACAAGCCAAACCGCATGGAGCAGTATTACATGGGTGGTATATGTGCCACGGACAGTGCAATCCTTCACATAAAGGAAGGAAGTGCATATACACGGAATCTTGTCCGTGTTGGTACTTTCGATGAAGAAACAGTCCGGGAATGCGCTATTATTGTGGATCGCGATGTGGTTGCAGAAGGTATTCAGGCCTTCGGATACAATGACAGTATTGTTGTTATACGTGATGCATATACTTTCGACGATATCGAAATGAATGGTTCAAATTCATATATTGCTGTAAACGGTAATTATTTTGGTTTAAATCAAGGAGACGGAAATTTCCACGATACTTCAAGTGCAGTAGTAAACACAGCGCCATTGTATTCAGGCGGTTATGTGGACGGTTTCACTCAATCAAGGATTGTAATAAACGGCTCTGCATTTGTAAACGGTTCAACTTTCGTAATGGAAGTGGAGAGCGGGCGTGCACATTATCAGATTGAAGATGTGGCTTTAGCGTGGGAAGGAAATCAGCCAATATATAAAACTAACCCCTATTCCAATACACGTGAATATATTGATGATCTAATAGCAAGAGGAGGAAACGGTTTTTCCGTTCTGCTTGGAGATGTTGGGTGGACTAAGAATGAAGGGCTCAGCAGTGATTGGACAAAATGGAATGATTGGATATCAGAAATACGCAGCAGGGCTTCAGGGCGATCAAACACTCTTCCGATAATTCCCGATAAAATCAAGGGATTATGCCATCATGCAATGGCTGCGAATAGCAAAATTTATTTTTCAAATGAAGAAGACTTTGAAATACCGGATTCCATAGAATGCAGAATAGGATATAACGTGGATGGTTTGGACCCGTTTCTGCTTAACGATTACCTGAATCCGGACTGGGCAGAGTATACAAGCAGAAGCGAAGGACTTCCTAAAGGGTTGAGTGTTTTGATGGATTATCTTAAAGGCCATGTTCAGGTATTCGCGAGAAAGGATTATCCTGATTCGGTATCAGAAGCTGTAGAGTATAAGTTTAATTTAGGGATGCTACCCGGCGGCAGTTCAGAATTGGAATCGACGACAGAATTTCTTAGAATCAAAGGTGAACTTGACAATATTGATACAGAAAAATGGGATTGTGTAATAAAATTCAGGGAAGGCGGAGGCACCACTCCTGTAAATTTGATTCAATATATGAAAGAAAAATCTCTTGATCCAACCGATTATTTCCTGATAATAAATCTAAACCCGGAAAGAGAACTGATAATTGAACAAATTGAGACAGAAGGTGAGGAAGAGGAAGGAGAAGAAGAAGAAGACAGTGAGTGCATAATAAACGGCATAATTTTCACAATGGGAAAAATTACAATAAGGGATGGCGCGACAGTTAATGGTGCGATTATTGCTGCCGGCAGAGGTTACGATCCGCATACTAATGTAGAGGGTTCTGCCGCAGATTCATATGGAGAAGGCATACCCAGATTGCCGAGGATTGTTGAAAATAGCAACATCGAAAATTTTAAAAAATGGGACTATGCAGCACTTGTTTTTGAGAATGGCGGAGGGAATGTCTGTTTCCCTAGCAGAGATGAATTATTTGACAACTTCACGGAAGAAAAAGACGGTGTAAAGTTTTCAGAAATTCTAAGAGGAATTTTTTGAGGTGAGTAATATGAAAAACATATGCTTATGTTTACTGATTGTTTTGGTTTTACTGTTCAGTACAAGTTGCGGATTATTGCAAACAGCATCTGTTAATCCTCCTTCAGCAGATGATTCTTCTGAAAATACTCAAGTGGTTAAGGAGACAATATCCAATGAGGAAGATGCAAAGGCAAAGAAAATTATTAATGAGTATTTTACTGCCTTGTATACAAAAGCATCAGTTGATTATTACAATGATTACTCCGGCGCAGGTATAATACCCGGTCAAATCCGTGGCTTTATTGCTGAAAAAACTATAAAGGAAGGAGATGGGAATCCGGAAATTGGAATACATCTTCCAAGGTTTATCAGCATTAATGGTTTGACAATTGTAGAATATAATCTTGAGACCATTAGTGAAAATAATGGAGGAGAAGATCCTAACATAGTAGCAGACTTTATTTCAAAAAACGGTGATATTTTCCTTTACTATACAAAAATATACTGTAAGGCAAAAGTCATACCAGACGAAGTTTTTTCTGAGTTATATACCAGAAACAGCGACAATACATATTCAAAAACAAAAGAAATAAAGGAAGAAGATATTGATTACATGCGTGTTGAATTAAGGTATGATGTTGAACTGGTTAAAAGTGATATTGGTTTGAGTATATTAAGAGCTGTTGAATCCAATATAAAGTCGAATATGAAAAACAGGCTTTTTGTATTTAACAATGACAATATTACAAGGCTTCCGTATCTTAACCTGTCAAAAAACGAAAATGGCAGCTATAAAAATCCATCTGACGGTGAAATTTACGAGACAGAAAAGGCAGTAATAAAAGAATTTTTCTCCAAATTTACCGAACTTGACCGGGAAAGAATGAATCTGTTAAAATATAGATGGAAACAGGGTCTGAAATCAGTAACGGAATTTTTGGACAGCATTGGCATCACAACAGGTGAAGGAGGGGTAAAATTAATAGAGTTAGACAATGATTATGATTCGAAGTATCCTATTAATTCTTTTCCTTTGAGAAATAATATGGAAAGGATTAAAGAGATTAAAAACTTTGAAGTCACACCTCATCCTGCATACTCGGAAAAAATCAAATTATACTATGTGAAATTTGATGCTACTGTACAACGGACTAACGGGATAACAGACGAGTTTTTTACTTACAGATACGATTACATTGTATCTCTGTCCAAAACAGAGGATTCTGTCTTTATTGAGAAGATTAAACTTAATGAATACTTTACCTTTACAAAATGATAACAGAGGTGATTATTAAATGTTCAGAATAAAAAAAATAACTGTATTTATAATACTGATAAGTATTTTAGCGTTTACATCTTTTGAGACTTTAGCGCAGACAACCGTTAACCAGGACAAGCCAAGCGACTGGGCAGTGCCGGAAGTAACCGATGCCATTGAAAAGGAGCTTGTTCCGGCTGAACTTCAGTCGAATTACCAGACCAATATAAAGAGGTATCAATATGTTCTGCTGGCATTAAAGGTATTTGACAAAACAGGGAAAAGTGTTGATATCATTGAGGCTCAGCCGTTTAGTGATTCGATAAACCATGAGTATGCGAATGAAATAGTTAAAGCGTACAATGCAGGTATAGTGAAAGGGGATGGTAAAGGCAATTTCTTCCCGGATAACTATATAACAAGACAGGAAATAGCGTCACTGGTTGTTAACTTGCTGATGCAAATAGCTCCTGATAAAGATTTCACTGTAAAGAACAAATACGAGTACAGCGATGGCAACGAAATCAGCGACTGGGCAAGGTTTTACATTGATTACTGCTTTGAGAACAAAATTCTGGCAGGCTACGGCAACAATGTAATAGACCCGAAGGGCAATGCCACAATAGAGCAGTCCATTGCATTGCTTTACCGCCTTGCAAAGAACGAAGGGCTTCTTGAAAGTCCGGAAGAGCAGCAGGTGTACGGTCCGGTTAAAATAGAAGACATAAGCGATAAAACAAAAACCAATTTCATCAGCGAATACAATACCGAAACATTCAATATCATCAAAGAAGTAACTGAGAATGAAGATATTGAAATATCAAGCTTTTCGGACAAGAGTGCAACAATTTCTTTTAAACGCAACACTATAGCCTTAAACAGTCCTGATTTTGAGAAAAACGTATTTGCACTCATTCATGACATAAATGAGGAACTTTTTGTTGAAACATACAAGGAACTGCTTTTGAACAACTTCAGCGGTGGCGGGAAGGGAGTTCAGCTGTTCGAACAGTATATTGACAAAATGAAGGCAAATGAATTCATCGAAGTTTACGAGGAAATCGACGAAAAACAAATATTTGTTATCGAGTCCATGCGGGATTATCAAAGCAACAGTATAAGCTATATTGTGGGCTTCGCTCAAAGGAAGGGATAAAAACTGTTTTGTTAATGTTAAGGAAATTATGGTGGTTTCATATTTCTTGATATTAAGTTTTTGTGAAAGGAGTTGAAACATATGTTTACAAATATGAAAACCACAGCTTGTAAAATACTAATTCTTTCAGTTGCTTTTACCTTGTTGTTTAGCTTCTGGACAGGCTCCCTGGTCAATGCTTCAACGATCGACCCGAATACAAAAGCTGAATTAGAGCTTTCAAAAGAATTGAGCAAAGCAAAAATTCTTCTGGATGACGAGATAACAATTACCTACAAAGTCAAGGCAAAACCAATACCGGCATCAGTAGTGAAGCAACCTAAAAGAGATATATACCTTGTGCTGGATACATCCGGGAGTATGAATTTTAACCTTGAAGGACAAAATCTGCCAGGATGGAGCATGGAGAAAAGAAGGATTGATATTGCAAGGGAGGCAGCCTTTAAGTTTCTTGACAAAATGAAAGATAAAAGTGGCGTATCTGTTGGTCTTATTTCCTATAGTGATGTAGCTGCGGAAAAACAAGGTCTTACCAGTAATTTGAATGTAGTAAAAAACAGAATAAACTCGCTTAATATCATAGGTGGGACAAATATTGGGGACGGCCTGAGATTAGGCTATTACAGGCTTACAAAAAGCCCCAACAGGGACGCTGAAAAATACCTTATTCTTTTAACCGACGGCGAGCCTACTTACCATAGTGTACACAAGCCGTATAATTATTGGAAATATTACTTCCTTGATGATGGAAATGCACCTGATTTCTTAGGCGGCGGAAACTATGCATGGCCGCAGGATATAGAATATTGTAATGTTATAGCAGAACAATATCTTAGACCAAGTGTTATAAAGTCTTATATGATTGCTTTCACAAAAGGATCAAATGCGAATGTCCTGAACCAGATTGCGCAAAAAGCCGGCGGTGTTTATAAGCGTGCTGAAGATTCTAGTGCTTTGGATCAGGTATATGAAGAGATTTATGAAGATATATTTGTTGAATTCTCCGTAGAAAATGTCAAATTCGAAGAGACATTCCCTGAAGGTTTGGAGATTGTATCTGTTCCCGAAGGATTTACTGTTGACGGGCAATCAATAAAAGGACTTCTTTCGAATATAAAATACGAATATGATTCCAGTGAAAAAGTTTATAAAGCTAAACCCATTGAGTTTTCAATCACAATAAAAGGAACTCGCGGCGGCAGCTATTTGCTTAATTCATCAAAGCTGTCATATACAAATATAAACGGAAATAATGAAACTTTGAACTTCGATGAAAAAGCTATTGAAGTTGTAGCTTTGGAAGCTCCGATTAATGTAAGCAGGACCTTGATTCAGGATGATATCTTTGTTAACGAGAGTTTTGGAGTGAAATATTCAATTGTACCCGAACCATTCAGCATTGACCCGGATATCACTCCCCCGGAAAAACTGATAGTCAGGAACGTCGAGTTTACAGAGACACTTCCTGAAGGAATAAAACTTGATAAAGTGATTGGTGCAAGTGTCCATGTCTATTCGAATGAACTGTATTCAGACCTTAAGAATATTGAATACATATATGACCCGACCGACGGTACATATAAGGCCGATCCAATTGTGTTTACGCTGTACATGATGGGTGAAGAAGAAGGCGACTATACTCTTGGAGAAAGTATAATTACTTATACTGACCTGGACGAAGAAACAAAGGAAAAGTCATTTGGTGGCCTTGACGCTACAATTGGTAAGTTTGGCATACCAAAGATTGAAGTTGTGAAAATTACCAAACGGGGCGAGTACATTGATGCCAAACTCAAAATAACTCTGCCCAAGCGTACCAGGTACGGTGAATTAAGAATACCTGCTGTAGGCGAAGATGGTACATTGGTTAAAGACAGGGATAATAATGCACTTCGTATTGGTGAGAGAATAGATGGAAATGCTGATTCCCCAACAGTTGTTGAGATCGACTACAACGGATTGTCCATCTATGAGACTCACAGAGTATGGGTATTGGCGGTTTCCAACCTGGATGACGGAACATCAAGCGAAACAGAAATTATCACCGTATTTAACGCTATTGATGTTAACTAAGGGATAATAAAGAATCAGGGGCAGACGATTTGATCTGCCCCTTTATTTTTGATCAGGTAGAAAGGTCATTTGCCTGACTTCTGTTTTCTAGGCAATAATTTAGCTTATAGTGCTGTTTCAGGTTATAATATCCGTGTACCCATATCCTGTTCGGTCAGAATGTTTTGTTGCTGCTCTTTTTCATACAGACAGGTACGTTAAAGTTATACCTTAACAATCCAGCCGAAGGGATCGGGGAGTTTTCCGTACTGGATACCGGTTAATGTATCATACAGGCGCTGGGAGATTGGGCCTGTTTTGCCGTCATTTATTGTAATGACATTGCCGCCCCAGTTCAATTCGCCGACGGGTGATATTACAGCGGCTGTACCGGTTCCGAAAACTTCTTTCAAAATGCCTTTTTCATTGGCTTCATAAACTTCCTGTATTGACAGTCTGCGTTCGTTCATGTTATAGCCCCAGGATTTAAGAAGCTCAACACAGGATTTTCTTGTTATACCCGGCAGAATGCTTCCGTTAAGTTCAGGTGTAACAACTTCATCGCCAATGACAAAGAATACATTCATTGTTCCGACTTCTTCAATGTATTTCTTTTCGATGCCGTCAAGCCATAAAACCTGGGTATAGCCTTTCCTGTTTGCTTCAACCTGGGCCATAAGGCTTGCTGCATAGTTTGCCGATGCCTTTGCTTCACCAAGGCCGCCTTTTACTGCACGAACATAGCTGGGTTCAACGTAAATTTTAACAGGGTTTATTCCTTCTTTATAATAAGCGCCGACCGGGCCGGTAATAATAACGAAACTGTATGTCTGTGAAGGTCTTACGCCTAAATGCGGCTCGGTTGCATAAATAAACGGACGTATATACAGCGATGTTCCGTCTTCATCAGGAATCCAGTCACGGTCCGTGTCAACCAGCTTTATTATTGCCTCAAGACCGAACTCTTCATCGATGGGAGGGATACAAAGCCGCTCGCATGATGCATTAAGCCTTCTGATGTTTTCTATAGGTCTGAACAGGTTAATTTGTCCGTCCTGGGTTTTGTAAGCCTTTAATCCTTCAAAAATGCTTTGGCCGTAATGAATGGTCATAACAGAAGGATCTATCTGCAGTTTCTGATAGGGTACAATACGCGCGTTGTGCCATCCGTTTTCGGGTGAATAATCGCAAATGAACATATGATCCGAAAAATATTTACCGAAACCGAGCTGGTCACTTTGAGGTTTTTGCTTTGGATTTTTGGTTCTTTCGACAGTAATCATCATAATCCATACACTCCTTTTATGTATTAATAATAAGCCATAAGCCATTATGCTCTTCAGCAATGGGTATGTGCACAGTTTTTTGTATAATTATACAATATTTCTTATTTAGCTATTTTAACATAATAAAGAATGTACTGTAAACTAAAATATTGCATAGAAATTGGAAGTTTGATATTATAAACCCTGAGGAGGTCAGTAAATGGGCAAAGGTCTGAAACCTGATTTATATATTAAGTCTGTATTTTCCCTGGATATTAACTGGTTGAAAGAACGTGGAATAAAGGGCGTTTTACTGGATATAGACAATACCCTGATAACCCATAAACAGAAAATACCCGATGAAAAAGTAATTGGCCTGATTAATCAGTTTAAGGAAAACGGAATCAAGGTTGCTATTGTGTCGAATGCCAGAAAAAAGCGTGTAAGCGTTTTTAACGAGAAACTGGGCCTGTATGCCCGGTACAGGGCATTTAAACCTTCTAACAGGGGTTTTTTAAGGGCCATGGCCGACTTAAACCTTGTTCCTGAAGAAACGGCGGTAATAGGTGATCAGTTGTTCACCGATGTCAGGGGCGGAAACAGGTTAGGTCTTACTACAATTCTTGTTGAGCCGCTGGATGAAAATGAACCAATCAATGTCAGGGTAAAGAGAATTTTAGAGAAATTGTTTTTGAAGAGTGAGCCTGTTGAATAATCAACCCCCCAGGTACCACTTATTGCTTATCATGCTGCTGTTTGCCGGAAAGCATAAGAACTGCAGCTCCATTGATTATCCAATGTAATTGGCTATAAACCTTTTCAGTGAATAACCGATATAAGAAGTGGAATAAGAAAATAAAAAAAAATATTTAAAATTTTGGAAGTTCTGATATATAATATAATGTAAGGACAAGTTTTTCACAGGCTGAGGGGGTTGTTGGATGGTGTTGAAAAATTATATGGAAGAGATTGTGCTGAACTATATGGAAGAAATATTGAAAGATATTGATATGTGCAAATGCGATATATGTAAACTTGATATTGCAGCAAAAGCATTGAATGATTTGCCCCCTCTGTATTTTGTTTCAAATAAGGGAGAGGTTTATTCAAAAATAAAGAAGCTGAAAGTTCAGTTTGAAGTTGACGTGATTACAGCAATTACAAGAGCGGCTGAGCTGGTGAATAAAAACCCGAGGCATGAAATAAGGGAAAGAGTGACATGGCCATAATAAAGAATTAAATAAAAGTTGTTATATAAAAGAAATATTCAGAAAGAATCCGGCAAAGAATTCAAGCAGAAACATTTCAATTAAACCTGATAAAGCCGAAATAACTGAACAAAAAAATGTTAAAACCCGGTTAAACCTGAATGCCATAACAAGCCTTCCTGTAAAAAGGAAGGCTGTTTTGCATAATATGGAACAATTTGCATCGTATTACGAAGTCCTGTCGGATTTATACGATGCTTGTCCGGAGGAACCCTGAAAAAGCATAATGCATATACTGTCAGTGTATGTGATTGGGGGGATTCCTTTGGTACCGGCCGTTTCAGTTCATAACATATCGAAGCGATATCATACCGTTGACGGAGAAGTACCGGCTCTCGACAATATATCCTTTGAGGTTTCCGAAGGTGAATTCATTGGAATTGTCGGTCCAAGCGGCTGTGGAAAGTCAACCCTCCTTTCAATAATCTCAGGCCTTATTAAGCCCTCATCGGGCCAGGTATCAATATTCGGTGAAAAACTTACAGGCGTTAATCCTAAGATCGGTTATATGCTGCAAAGGGACAGCCTGTTTGAGTGGCGGACCATTTATAAGAATGTAATACTGGGGCTGGAGATTCAAAACCAGGTAACATCCGACAGGCTGAAGCACGTGGAATACCTGCTTGAAAAATACGGGCTGATAAATTTCAGAAACCATTATCCTTCCCAGCTGTCGGGAGGCATGCGTCAGAGAGCGGCACTAATCCGTACACTTGCAGTAAACCCCGATATCCTGCTTCTGGATGAAGCCTTTTCTGCGCTCGATTATCAAACCAGGCTGGCAGTAAATGATGACATTTACAAAATCATTAAAAAAGAAGGAAAGACGGCAATAATGGTTACCCATGATATTTCAGAAGCTATAAGCATGTCAGAACGTCTTTATGTATTAACAAAACGTCCGGGCAGAATAAAACTTGCCGTTGATATAAAATTTGGCATTGAAAACCGTACGCCGCTGTCCTCAAGAGAAGCTCCCGAATTCAGGCAGTATTTTAACAAGGTATGGAAGGAGCTGGATGTGCATGTATAAGCAGGAATCCGAAGAGCAGAAAAAATTTATGCAGAGGCTGAAGGCAAGAAAACGCCTGATTGCCGTACTCAGAATACTGCTTTTGATATTTATTTTTGCATGCTGGGAAGCGGTAACCTGGTTTAATTTTCTTGACAGGTTTATTTTCAGCAGCCCGGGCAGGATGCTGAATACATTCATAAAGCTTTACAGGGAAGGCTCATTGTTTACTCATGTCCTTACCACGTTATGGGAAACAGTGGTTGGGTTTTTACTGGGGACCATTTTCGGGATCCTTATTGCAATTGTTCTCTGGCTATCCGAAACCTGCTCGAAGGTTTTGGAACCGTACCTTGTGGTAGCCAATGCCCTTCCTAAAATTGCCCTTGGGCCTGTATTTATTGTTTGGATGGGAGCAGGACCTGCTGCAATAATAACCGTTGCAGTAACTGTTTCTTTAATAGTCACGGTACTGGAGGTATATACCGGATTTCTTGAAACAGATTCTGAAAAAATAAGGCTTGTGCAGAGTTTTGGAGCAAGCAGAAAACAGATACTTACGAAAGTGGTACTTCCTTCATCCTTTCCCGTTATGATGAACGCATTAAAGGTGAATGTCGGTATGTCGTGGGTTGGGGTTATTGTCGGGGAGTTCCTTGTTTCGAAAGCCGGTCTGGGTTACCTGATCGTTTACGGCGGACAGGTATTCCAGCTGGATCTTGTAATGACCAGCGTATTGATACTGTCAGTGCTTGCTGCTCTTATGTATTTTGGCGTACAGCTCCTTGGCAGATGGATTTCCGAGAAGTATTAACCGGAGGGTGTTCAGATATGAAACTAATGCGTTGCTTTATCCTGTTTTCACTTATTATCCTGTTGATTTTACCGGGATGCGGAACGAAAGAGTATAAGGAAATCACCCTGAATGAAGTAACCCATTCAATATTTTATACACCACAGTATGTGGCAATAAACAAGGGCTTTTTTGAGGAACAGGGTTTAAAAATCACACTTGTAAACGGTGCAGGGGCAGACAAGGTAATGACTGCTGTCCTGTCAGGCCAGGCAGATATCGGTTTTTCAGGCCCTGAAGCCTGCATCTATGTCTACAATGAAGGGAAGGAAGACTATGCGATGGTATTTGCACAGCTTACAAAAAGGGACGGTTCCTTCCTTGTTGCAAGAAAACCGATGCCTGACTTTGAATGGGAAGACGTGAGAGGGAAATTTATAATCGGCGGAAGAAAAGGCGGAGTACCGCTGATGACCCTTGAGTATGTACTGAAACAGAATAACCTGGTCCCCGGAAGGGATGTTGAGGTTGACACTTCTGTTCAGTTTGCGCTGATGGGCGGAGCATTTTTATCTGGTATGGGAGACTTTGTTACCTTGTTTGAACCCGTTGCATCAACCTTTGAAAAGGAGGGAACAGGATACATAGTGGCATCGATGGGGGAAGCAAGCGGTGAGATACCGTATACTGCATATTATGCAAAGAAAAGCTATATCGAGAAAAACCCCGATATTATCCAGGCATTTACAAACGCAATTTATAAGGCCCAGCAATGGATAGAAAATAATCCGGACAGGGAGGTTGCCAGGGCAATTGCCCCGTCATTCCCCGATACGGATATCGATTTGCTTGAAACAGTAGTAAAACGGTACAAGTCCCAGGATACCTGGAACAAAACCCCGGTGATGAAGGAGGAAGCCTTTAACCGTTTACAGGAAGTAATGAAAGAAGCGGGAGAATTAACGGAATTTGCCCCGTATGACAAACTGGTTGATAATTCCTTTCCTGAAAAAGCAATTGAAAATATTAAATAATTATTTTTGAATGAACAGAATATACCCCCTATATTGCAAAAAAAATCACCTTTCTTCGGTTATTGAAGAGGTGATTTTTTGCTGTATAAGGAAATCAGCTGCCTATTCGATTGTGTTTAACTATTGAGCAATATAACAATTACACCCTGGACCAAACCTATCAGGAAACCTAAAACACCGCCAAGGTATTCAATATGCTTAAGCTCTTTTTTTACCACGCTTAATACTATAGATTCAAATGAAACAAGGTCCAGGGAGTTTATTTTGTCAACAACCTTGTCGGATATTTTTAACTTGTCGGTGGCGTTTGTAATTACGCTGTTTATCATTTCCCGTATATAACGATCACCGTCTTTTTCCATGAACGCATCGAGCTGCTTTTTTATGGTCTTGTCGGTAAAACCGTGTAAAAAGCCGGGAAGTTTATCTTTCAGGATTTTAACAACATTGGTTACAATAGCTTCTTTCAGAAAACTGATGTCCTTCTCGGAGACAAGCTCATTTAGAATTTCCTCAGGAGCCAGGAGCTGTTTTTCAATAACATTTCCGATCGATACGGCAAGTTCGGGTTTCCTTGCAGGAATAACTCCCTGTATTTTATAGCCGAAAAGCAGCTTAACAGGTTTATAGGGCCGGAATAACAGCCTTATTGCAATATAGTTTGTAACCCAGCCTATGAATCCGCCGACAGCAGCCAGCAAAAGCAGTTTTATAATATATGTCATATTTCCTCCGTTTTCACCGCAATAATGTTTAATCCAATATTAGCATAACATAAGTCCTGTTAACAAATTGTTTTGTCTTTTGCTATACTATAAACTTAGTACGACAAAATTCAGAAAAAGTTATTAAATATTTGATCATTATGCTATATTAAATATAGTTTTATCATTATATTCCGACAGCCGCACAATGTAAGCGGGGATAAACCGGTTCAGTCCGGGTAAAGTATAAGGATTTGAAAAAATGCTGTACTTTAAGTTTTCGGATTACCTTATGAAAACCTATAAAGAAAAGGTATATAAAATCCCTGTCAACCTTCCCGCCACGTGCCCGAACAGGGATGGTTTACTGGGGTCTTGCGGATGCATTTTCTGCGGGGAGGAAGGCGCAGGCTTTGAAAACCTCTCAGCCGTGCTGCCTGTAAAGGAACAGCTTGAAAAAAACATAGGGTATATCGGAAGAAAGTATAATGCCAAAAAGTATATTGCCTATTTTCAGAACTATTCCAACACATACTTTCCTTTGGAAAAGTTCAGAGAATATCTTCAAGAAGCAATTGTTCCGGATGTTGTGGCATTATACATATCAACAAGGCCCGATTGCCTGAACAACGGGTATTTTGAAGCAATGAAAGACATTAAGGAAAAACACGGGGTTGATATCGTTGTTGAAATCGGGCTCCAGACAGTTAACTACCATACACTGAAAACACTGAACAGGGGACATGGCCTGGCCGAGTTCATAGACAGCGTAATCAGGGCAAAAAAATATGATATCGGAACCTGTGCCCATATGATTATTGACCTTCCGATGGACAATATGGAAGATGTTGTCGAAGGTGCGAAGATCCTTTCTGCCGTCGGAGTAAACCAGGTCAAGAGTCATTCACTGTATATTCTGAAGGATACAAAGCTGGGCAGTTTATACACCCGGGGCATTATTCAGCCGGTGACAATGGATGAGTATATTGAAAGGATAATAACGTTCCTTGAATATCTTTCGCCGGAGATTGTGATTCAGCGCCTGATTGGCAGGGCACCTGAGGAAAGAACCCTGTTTTCGGGCTGGAACACAAGCTGGTGGAAAATTGTTGACATGATCGAAGAGAAAATGACAAGGGAAAACAGGTACCAGGGAAAGAGATTTAATTATTTAAACGGGGTAACCTGCTTAAAATAATAATAAACGGAAGAATGTGAATTGAGGACAAGAATTAATTAACCGTGTAATTCTCTAAAACATAAAACAACAGGGCATTGATTTATATCTCAAACTTCAGCTGGTATTGCCGGCCGGTAACGAAACTCCGAAGGAATTCACAGAAGGCGGGTGAAACTCCCGGCACCGGTACTGCCGGCTGATGACGAAGCTGCAGAAGAAAGGGTTGATTAAGTGGATCAAGCAATAAATGTTATAGGTGCAGGACTTGCTGGCTGTGAAGCAGCATGGCAGATCGCAAAACGCGGCGGCAAGGTGCGCCTTTATGAAATGAAGCCTTATAAAAAAAGCCCTGCACATAATCTTGATACTTATGCGGAACTTGTCTGCTCCAATTCGCTAAGGTCCAATCAGCTTGAGAATGCCGTAGGGCTTCTGAAGGAAGAATTAAGAAGGATGGGTTCTATTATCATGGAATGCGCCGATAAGAACGCGGTGCCTGCAGGCGGAGCCCTGGCTGTTGACAGGGAAGACTTCTCGAAATGCGTTACGGAAAAAATAAGGAATAACCCGAACATTGAAGTTATTGAAAAGGAATATACGAAAATTGACACAGATGTTGTTACAGTCATTGCCACGGGACCATTAACTTCGGATGAGCTGTTCATGGAAATTGCAAAGATAACCGGAGAAAAATCCCTGTCATTTTTTGATGCCGCGGCGCCTATTGTAAAAGCCGACAGTATAAACATGGACAAAGCGTTCACAGCATCCAGGTATGACAGGGGCGATGCCGATTATATAAACTGCCCTATGAACAGGGAGGAATACCTTGCCTTTTACGAAGCTCTTATTAATGCTGAAAAGGCTGAAATAAAAGATTTTGAGAAAAACCTTGTTTTCGAAGGCTGTATGCCTATTGAAGTCATGGCCGAAAGAGGACCTGACACACTCAGGTTCGGGCCGCTTAAACCAGTTGGACTAACAGATCCTAAAACAGGGAAGACACCCTATGCAGTTGTACAGTTAAGGCAGGATAATAAAGAAGGGACTTTATACAACATTGTAGGTTTTCAGACAAGGTTGAAATGGGGTGAGCAAAAGAGGGTTTTCTCTATGATTCCCGCCCTCGAAAATGCCGAATTTGTAAGGTATGGGGTTATGCACCGCAATACGTTCATAAACTCACCCGAACTGCTGCTGCCTTCATATCGCTTAAAAAACAGAAGGAATCTATTCTTCGCCGGGCAAATAACCGGTGTCGAGGGTTATGTTGAATCCACCGCTTCCGGGCTGGTTGCGGGTATAAATGCTTTAAGAGTGTTAACAGGGCAGGGCGAAGTATATTTTCCGAAAACAACTGCAATCGGTGCGCTGGCACATTATGTCTCAACATCGTCAACAGGAAACTTTCAGCCGATGAATATAAATTTCGGGTTGATTGAGGATTTCATACCTGTAAATGAGGACCGAAAGCCTGTGAAAATAAAGGATAAGCGTATAAAGAACAGGATGGTTTCCGAAAGGGCGTTAAGCGTAATAGATAAAATGAAGGATATATAAGACTTAAATTTCGGGATTAACGTAGGTTATGTGGAAAGGTTAAAAAACGATATTGCGCAATGCCCGAAAAATAATTTATTTAACAAGTTATGAAGCGACACATAGCCAGATGTGGAAATAGAAAACATATGCAGTATTTTTGTTGCCGCAGTCTGCCGGTTGCTTGCTGCCGGTATGTTTAAGAAACCTTAATTCCTGTATGCTGCGTCGCTGAAAGTTTGCCTGCATTGCCGGTCCTGTGGTTATATGAGTATGGAACAGCCAGGTTAAAAATGATATTATATCAGGGGAAGAATTTTTTGGTGTTCCTGTAATGTATACGAGGTGTAAACTTATGGATAATATGAACCGTTTTTTAGGCAGTGTGTATTACGACCTGTACCATAAAAAGCCTTCCTACAGCCCGGAAAGGAATACACCCGGCAGGGAAAGCGCAGGTTCTGAAAAATCTTTGGAAAAAGAGCTTGACTCAATTATTGACGAGTTCTATAAAAAAGAAGGGCTTAAAAAACCTGATGAAGAACAAACACCGCCGTTTAAACCCGAAGAGGTACGCGCCGAAATAGAAAAACTTGTCGGGCTTACAAATATTAAAGAAGATATCGAGGCCTTAATGGACTTTGTAAAGATACAGAAATTAAGGCAGGAACACGGGTTATGCGGAAGCAATATATCCCTTCATACCGCATTCTTGGGCAATCCGGGTACCGGCAAAACCACGGTTGCAAGGCTTATCGGCGAGTACCTGAAGGCTCTTGGCGTTTTAAAGAAAGGTCATATCGTGGAAGTTACACGGGCCGACCTGGTTGCTGAGTATGTAGGCGGGACTGCCGTAAAAATGAACAAGGTTATAGATAAAGCCCTTGACGGTATCCTGTTTATTGATGAAGCATATTCCCTCGGCGAGGGCGGTGACAATGATTTCGGAAGGGAAGCGGTGAATATCCTTGTGGATCGCATGGAAAAGGAACGAAACCGTTTGGCTGTTTTCCTGGCAGGATACACCGATAAAATGGAAACATTCCTGAAATCCAATCCCGGCCTTTCATCAAGGGTCTCCCGGAAGTTTTACTTTAAGGATTATACCGGCCCGGAGCTCATGCAAATCTTCGAGATGCTGCTTGAAAAGAACCAGTATGCAATGGACGGGGAATGCCTCAAGAAAATGGAGCAGTATTTCAATTACCTGTATGATATAAGGGACGAGCATTTCGGCAACGGGCGGGTTGTAAGAAATACCCTCGAGAAACTGATAAAAGCCCAGTCCGACAGGTTGGCTGAAGAAGAAAATGTTACCTATGACATGCTGAAAACGATAACTTTGGAAGATATTGAAAAATCAATACCGATAAAGGACATAATAGTAACATCCGGCAGGCTCGACTCGGTAATGCAGGAACTGGATGAGTTTATCGGTTTGGAAAATATCAAGAAGCATATCAGGACACTTGTAAACCTGATAAGGACAAATCAGAAACGGGAGGAAATGGGGCTTCCGGTAAAACAGCTTTCATACCATGCCATTTTCTGCGGTTCACCGGGTACAGGCAAGACTTCCATTGCAAGGATTCTGGGCAGGATTTATCAGAGCCTTGGAATACTGAAAAAAGGCCATGTAATTGAGGTTGACAGGAGCGGTCTTGTGGCCGGATATGTAGGGCAGACCGAGGAAAAAACAAGCAAGGTTCTGGATCAGGCCATGGACGGTATTCTGTTTATTGATGAAGCATATGCCCTTGTCGGAGGGACAAATGATTTCGGAAGTAATGCAATAGACACAATACTTAAGCGCATGGATGACTGCAGGGACAGGCTGATTGTTATTGCAGCCGGTTATACCGACAGGATGAAAACATTCATCAATTCAAACCCCGGTCTGAAAGATCGTTTCAGTTGGGTTTTCGAATTTGAAGATTATAATGAAAACGAACTTTTTGAGATATTCCTGAACTTTGCAAAAAAGCAGCAATACATATTGAGCGAAGAGGCTGAAAAACAGCTGAAGGACCATTTTGGAGCCGTTGTTAAACTGAATCTTGAACATTTCGGCAACGGCAGGTATGTAAGAAACCTTTTTGAAAAAACCGTTATGCAGCAGTCAAACAGGATAGGGCAGAATATCGATAATGTCAAAAAAGAGGATCTGTCTGTTATCACCGGAGAAGATGTTGCCAATGCGCTGCTGCTTTTGTAGCTGGAATGGTTCCCGGGGTTCTTTCAAATACAGTTCAAATGTTAGAATTAATATTTGGGTGAATGGACAAAGTAAATGCAACCTTTGAAAGACTAAATGCGACCCGGTTGCATTTAGTCGGTAAAATTTTACCATAACATGGAATATAAGATACAATATACATGAGAATGAATAATAAT
>Ga0134093_1001062_pt1 | contig 29081 bp, 24 predicted proteins | sample 4_1taG_FD_94452 | JGI IMG/M metagenome (GOLD analysis project Ga0134093, IMG submission 94452) | Switchgrass degrading microbial communities from high solid loading bioreactors in New Hampshire, USA - 4_13_20_68_A1 metaG | ecosystem: Engineered > Bioreactor > Semi-continuous > Anaerobic >...
AAGTACTGCCATGAAAATGAGGCAAAAATACGTACTTACAGAAATGAAAAAATGGAAATATGCGATGAATGCTTTACTCATATTCAGCTGGGAGAGATGATTGTAAAGGACAGGCTGAAATATATAGTATATGATTTTGACAACAGCATAAAGGATGCAGACCTTTGTGTTAAGTTTGGTTCAATGGGACAAGTCTGTTTTTATAGGCAGCTGAAATACAGCAATATAGGATTTATTATTGAAAACATAAATGGTACAGGGGATTTTGGAAGGTTGAAATTTGTTGGAAATACTGTACCTGTTAAGAAAGGCTCAATTGCATCCTTCAATGAAATTGGCCCTATGGCTGAAGGAGAGGACAAGATTGGTGTTTTGAAGATGGATATAGACAACCTGGGTACTATTTTTTCTTCAGGCCTTGGGGATGAAAACAAGAGCATTTCAAGAATATCAACATTAAGCAGAATGATAGATATATTCTTCTGCGGATATATAAACAAAATGTGCCAGGACCTGTACAGGGAATACCTGGAGGAGAAGGGCAGCAGTGAGGCTGATTTGGACAACCTATTCTACATTAACTTCTCAGGAGGAGATGACCTGGCTATAATTGGGCCATGGGACTGGACCATTAAGTTGGCCATGAGGATAAAGGAAAAGCTGACACGTTTTGTCTGCAATAATCCTAATATTACTGTATCTGCTGGAGTATATTTTGCTGATTCCAAAATGCCTATTAGAATTTCTCTGCATGAAGGAGAACGATATTTAGGAAAGGCAAAGTCCAGGAATACAAAGGATTCCATATGTATTTTTGAAAAAGCCTTTAGATGGAATGCAGAGCGCAATAACATTGAAAAGGTTATGGAAGATGGAGAATTATATGCCAACTGGCTGAAAGAAAAGAAGCTTTCAAGGAATTTAGCCTTTAACATTATGGTGGCCAGCAAGAATATAAAGAGGAAAGATGCTCTTAATCTGAACTTAATACCAATTATTGCTTATTCCATAACAAGAAATGTAGCTGATGACGAAGTACGGATGGAGATGATGAATAGGCTGATAACTGCAGATATTAGGGAATCAGAAATAGAGTTTATAAAGTATCCCCTTATGATTGCGTTGATGAAAACTAGAAAAGTGGAGGAGGTTTAGTATGCCAGTACAAAAAGGTGGGAATAACAACATACAGATGAATAGGAATAACCCAATTGAGGAAGTGATTAGGGAGATAAATAAAGCAAACACTCTTAAAGATGCATTTATACCGGAAAAATATGCCCTGCCAGGAGGATGGGCTGATAAGGTTGCCAGCAATATAGGGAGAGGCAAAGATGCCGGAATGAATTCAAATCAATTGAGAAAAGTATTTACCCAGTTAAAAGCAATTGAAGAAAAAGTGAACAGAAACAGTGACGATAAATTAACTCGTGAACAGATGAACGAAATACTGCTATTAATGCCACAGGTTGCTTATGCACACGGCAGGTCTCTTATTTCAACACATTTCTACAACCTGTTAAAAGAATGCATTACGCCTAAAAAGATAAAGGATAGAGAAGATTACAGAAGCTTTGTTAAGTTTTATACAGCAGTAGTTGCTTATTCTAAAATGTACAATAAGTAAGGGAGGATTGGGCTATGATTAGGAAATATGTTATTGAATATAAATTGATATGTGAAACTGGTTTACAAATAGGTGCTGGCAATACCTCATTTGAAATAGGAGGTATGGACAATCCTGTAATAAAGCATCCAATTACAGGGCAACCCTATATACCAGGATCTTCTATTAAAGGCAAAATGAGAAGTTTGTTGGAATGGCAGCATTATCCCAAGGATGTAATAGACTGTGGCGGTAAGGTTTTAAATAATCCAAAGTATGATGTTTGCAAGTTATTTGGAATTTCTCCAGGAAACACAAAGTATGAAAGCAGTAATGACCAGGAAAAGATTCTAATTACAAGGGCGATTATACGAGATGCATATTTAACGGAAGAATCCATTGAAATGCTTCAGTCACAGCTGGGAGAAAACATGTTTACAGAAATTAAGGCTGAAAACAATATTGATAGGCTGACATCCAGAGCAAACCCAAGATTCTTTGAAAGAGTACCAAAGGGAGCAGAATTCAAGGGTGAGATGGTATTTACCCAGTATGTGGATAAGGATAAGGAGCTATTGAAAGTATTATTTGAGGGTATGCGATTGCTGGAAGATAACTACTTAGGCGGAAGTGGCTCAAGGGGAGCTGGAAAGATTAAATTTAAGGATATTAATATTTACATCAGAGACAAGGAATATTACACTGGAGAAAAGGATCAAAAGAAGATAGAAAACATTAGTTTAGAGGATATATTAAATAGATATAACGAAATCATATCTTAGCAGGGGTGAGTTCTATGAATGTATACAAGGTTAACCTGACCCCTTATGGAAGCATGACTTCCATTCCGGATTCTCAAACCCTGTTTGGAAGCATTTGCTGGGCAATCAGGGATTTATATGGAGAAGAGGAGCTGGAAGAGCTGTTGGATAACTTTGAAAGGAATGAAAACAGATTTGTAGTTTCTTCTGCCTTTATGGATGGACTTTTTAAAGCACCAATTATTATATGGGCTACATTGGAGGAGCTTATTGAAATTGGAAGAAGAGTAGGAGTTCAAGGCAGTGCTCTTTCAAAAAGAAGTAAGGAATTAAAGAAAATAGAGTATTTTACAGAAAGGATCTTCAAAGAATATTTGGATGGCAAGCTTGATAGGCTAAAAGTTGCAGAAAGCATTATAAAGGAAAAGGGACCCTATGCTTATAAAAACGGCATTCTTCATTATAGCGATGAGAATGTTGAAAAATATAGTATACGTGAAGAAAATAGTAGAAGAAATATGATAAATAGGCGTAGCAGTACTACAGATGAAGGAGAACTTTATTATTACAGCAGAATATTTATGCCTGAAGGTTCAAAGATCTATTTCCTCGTAAAAACCGGTAATATTGAGTACCTGAAGCCCATTTTCAAGATTATGTCTGATATGGGCATTGGAGGAGATAAAAGCGTTGGAGCGAATAATTTCAGGATAGAATTTGTAGGAGAATTTAATTATGAAAAATCCATCAAGGAGAATGTATTGCTATCAAAGTACATTCCTAAGTATGAAGAGGTAGATTGGGATAAAAGCTTATTTAATATTCATGCAGGAGCTTATAGAGTAGAGTCGAGAGGTGAATTTTTCGGTAAAGATGTATTTAAAGACGAAATAATATACATATCAGAAGGTTCCACTATTATATTGAAGGAGAATAAGGATATATACGGTAGAATGCCGGTTATTAAGGAGATAGGAGACAAGAAAATAAGGAACAACGGATTGGGATTTTTCCTATAAGGCAGGTGATAGGGATGAAGTATAGGATAAAAGCATTAACTCCTGTCCACATACATAGTGGAGAGGTTTTAAGGTCTATGGAATACATGGTAAAGGATGGAGAAGTGCTTATATTTGATGAAATGGATGTAATAAGGTCCATAAAAGAAAAGGAGCTGTTAAATGCTGAACTGTTGGATAGCTATTCCTTAACATCAAAAAGAAGCGATTATCACAGGAATCTGGATTATTACATAAAAAAGGGCATTATTGACAGTAGCATTGTAAACAGGTATAAAGTTAAGGCTATTAATAAGGCAGAAAATTTAAACGGAAAAGAGATATATAGAACAATGAGAAATATCCAGGGGACTTACATTCCTGGCTCTTCCATAAAGGGAGTAATCAGAACAGCAATTTTATATGATTACCTTTTAAAAAAAGGCATTGACTATATCAAAGAAGCAGTGAATTATCTTAAAAATAATCAGAGATTAAAACTTTATATTGATGATTACATCATTTATTTTACCAATACCAAAAACAATAATCGTAAAAAAAATATACAGGCAGATCCATTTAAGTTTTTAATTGTTAGGGATGTAAATATGACAGAAAATGAAGTTGTTATATATGATGAAACCATATTTGATGTCAACAAGTTCATTACAGGAAATACCATTGAAGCAATTAAGGAAGGTGATTATACAGAGGATTTTGAATTTGAAATAGTATCAGATAAGGACAAATTAAATACACTGAATAAAATAATAGGCTATAATACGGATTTAGACAAATATTTAGATGAAAAAAAGATATTAGAGGCACTATATCAGTTTTCCAGTGACATAATAGATGATGAAATAGAGTATTTTAAACAGCAGGAAAACCGGCTATTCAATTCAAAGGAAGTAATAAAGAAACTGGAAGAGATAAAGAAGAAAAACAGCATAGATTCACCGGTAATTAGAATTGGAAAAGGAAAAGGGTATAAAGCAAATACAGTAGCACTGGCTATAAAGAAGCTGGACAGGAATTATTATAACAAAGAGATAAAGAACATTGCGAAGCCATATCAGTATAGGGAAAGATATGAATTTCCAAAAACAAGGAATTTTGTAGGAAATCGTGTTTCACCAAAACTGTTAGGGTTTACAATACTGGAAAAGGTAGATTAAGATGCTAAATATAAAAAGGGCTGAGTACACCATACGCTTTTTAACTGAAGCAGATTTCAGGGAAGAGCCGGAAATTGCAATTTTTAAATCAGTTTTTAAAAGGATAAGGCATATTTTATGCGTTAATACTGAGGGTAAGTGTATAACCTGCAGCCACAGCAATAAATGCCTATATAACTATATTTCTGCAGGAGATTTTATGAATTTGGACATAATGCCTATAATAATCAAAAAGCCTTTGGTTTCTAAAAATTATTTTAAAGAAGGAAGCAGATTGAATCTGGAGTTTATGTTTCTTGGGGATTCGGCACAGCATTTGAATTTTGTTGATTTCATATTAAAGGAATTTGAGGTTAAAGGCTTATTTAAAGAGAAGTACAGATTTGTAATTGAAAGAAAGAATTTGCACGATATCTGTGCAGATGTGACCAATGGTTTAATTAATGGCATTCAAATACTAACACCTATTGACCAAAATAATAATATATTCTCCTATGAAAAGGAGAAAATGGAGAGGTTAAACAAACTATACAATGTAACAGATGAAACATTGGAGTTAATAGAAGAACCTTATCAGACGGGTTTTATCGAATTTAATGTTAAAAGGCCTATATATTTAGGAGCAAATAGGATTAAGGTTAACGGCTTTGTAGGGAAACTAAGATTTGATAAGCCTATAGATGAAACACCTTTACTGGCAATGATGAAGATTATTGGAGCTGGTAAATATTACGGCATAGGCGGAGGCAGTGTAATATTAATGTAATAATTGTCGTTGACCTCCAGTAGTGCAAAACCCCTGGAGATTAACCCTTTCTGTAAAAACAGAAGGGGTTTTTATTATGAAAAAAATTATAATTGATATAATAACATAATAAAACAATGGCATACTAAATATACAAATGAAATAACAGGTGATTATATGATTTCCAAGAGGATTAAGGATAATAAGAGGCGATTAGTAGAACTGTTTAATCACTCCACTGACTTTGTAACCTATGAGTTTGAGAGTGAATCCAATATAAAGATGATGGTATGCTACATTGAAGGGCTTATAGACAGGAATATTTTGGATAGGGATATCTTAAGGTCCCTTACTTTAAACGTTAAGAATCTGAAGGAAATCAGAAAATACATAATGACACCAAAGATTGAGGAAATAGATACAATAAATGAGGTAGTAGATGAAGTTGTTTATGGAAAAGTCGTTTTATTTGCTGAAGGTCTGAAAAAAGGCTTTGTAATAGAATTAAGCAAATGGGATAAAAGACAGGTGGAAGAACCTCAGGCTGAATCAGTAGTAAGGGGCCCAAAAGAGGGGTTTATAGAGGATATAGCAGTAAATAAGGTTCTATTGAGGAAAAAACTAAGAAATAATAATCTTGTATTTGAGGATTTACGGCTGGGGAAACAGTCAAAGACTGCCATAAGCCTGGCTTATGTTAAAGGAATAGTCAATTTAGAAGTGTTGGAGGAAGTAAAAAAGAGATTAGATAAGATTAACATAGATGCTATATTGGAAAGCGGCTATATAGAAGAGCTAATAGAAGATTCTCCAAAATCCTTATTGCCTACTATAACTAATACACAAAAACCGGATATTGTAGCTGCCAAAATCCTGGAAGGCAGGGTAGCCATATTTGTAGATGGAACTCCTCATGTGCTTATTGTACCCAGAGTTTTTGTTGAGGCATTGATGAGCAGTGAGGACTATTATTTAAGACCATACTTTAGTTCTTTCTTAAGAATTGTTAGAGTTATAGCTCTCTTTATAACCGTATATGCGCCAGGCATATTTGTGGCATTAATGCTATATCATCAGGAAATGATACCTACTGTGCTATTGGTAAGTGCTGCCGGTGCCAGGGAAGGTGTGCCTCTTCCTTTAACTGTAGAGGTTCTTTTGATGATTATAACTCTGGAGTTTACAAAGGAATCCAGCCTTAGGCTTCCAAAAAATATAGGTTCAACAGTAAACATAGTAGGGGCACTGGTATTGGGGCAGGCAGCAGTACAGGCAGGATTGGTAAGTACTCTTACAGTAATCCTTGTATCCCTGACAGCTTTGGCTGAATTTATAGTACCTCAGCTAACACAGGCTATAATCATGTATAGACTATTTGCAACTATTATGGGGGGCTTTTTTGGAATCTATGGAGTTATATGTGCATTTTTTGTTATAACATTGGAGGTAATATCCCTGGAATCCTTCAGCATACCATTTGCATGGCCATTGGCACCAAGGAATACATCTGGACTAAAAGACACTTTCATCAGGGTACATTTAAGAAAATACATCACCAGGCCAAAGGCTTTGGCAAAACAAAATGTAAAAAGACAAATTCCTCCAAAGGGTGAGTGATATTGAGAAGGAAAAAAGTTGTAATAATATCATATATACTGATTATTGCTGTTTTAACCGGATGCTTCAATGCAAAGGAGCTGGATGAACTGGGAATTTCCTTAGCAATGGGAATCGATCATGAAGATGGGAAAATACTAATAACTGCTGAAGTTGTAGACCCTGCATTTTCATCAGAAGCTTCAAACACGGGAGAAGGCAGCTCTGTTCGATATGTTCAGGGTATTGGAAATACTATACTTGAAGCTCTCAAGGATATTACTTTGAAATTTGACAGAGGGGTTTATTCAGCTCACAACAAGGTTTTAATATTTGGAGAGGAAATAGCAAAACAAGGGCTTGTAAGCCATATGGATGAACTGATTAGAGATAGGGAGCAAAGAGAAAGCTCCTATATGTTAATTGCCAAAGGTGCAAAAGCTTATGAAGTTATGGGAATCAACAGCGGCATTGAAACAATTCCTGCAAATTATATACTGGGATTGATTAAGAACGTAGAAAGCAATCCAAAGACCGTTGATTTCAGCATAATGGATTATCTTAAGCATTATTACCATGAAGGTCGCCATCCTGTTGCAGGCGTTATAGAAAAAATACAAAAGAATGAAATAAACGAGACAGGTGAAAAGAGTGGCACCAAGGGATATGAGCTAACTGTTATAGGTTCAGCATTATTTAAAAAAGATAAGCTAATAGGATATCTAAATGGAAATGATACTAAAGCATTAAACTATCTTTTGGATAATGTAAAAGGAGGGATCATAACCTTTCATGCCACATCTGTTCTAGAAGAAGTACAGTCTCAAGAGTCTGAGCAAATTTTAAATTCTGTGAATGTAATCAAGGTAAAAACCAAAAATGATGTGGAATTGGAAGGAGATAAGGTAATACTTAAATCCAAGGTATATGTAAGGGCAGCTTTAGGGGAACTATTAGAAAATACAGATATATCTAAGGAAGGAAATCTAAAGAGAATAGAGGATGACTGTTCAAAAACTGTGGAGTTAAATATTAAGGCAGCAGTTCAAAAGGTACAGAAAGAGTTTGGAATTGATATATTTGGATTTGGCATTGTATTTCACAGAAAATATCCTAAACAATGGAAAAAGATAAAGGATTATTGGGATGAAATCTTTGCAGATGCAGAATATCAGATAGAAGTTAATACCCATATAATAAGAACTGGACTTATAAACAGACCATTAGAAAAATAAGGGGATATACGATGAACAGCAGGAATGTTAAGATTACCGGAGACAAATTATACTATAGTCAGGCACTGTTGCTGATTATTAGTTATAGATTATTGCTTGCTTTAACTTATACACCAGCATTGGTTACTACACCTACAAACCAGGATGTCTGGATTATGCTTTTATTGTCAATACCATATGCAATATTGATTTCTTTGCCTATATTGTATTTAGGCAATAAATTTAATCAGTATGATTTTTTTGAGTATACAGAAATGATTGCAGGTAAAATTATTGGGAAAATTTTAGCTGTACTTTACTCTTTTGCCTTTCTGTCATTTTTTATATTTTTTTCAAGTGTATTTATAGAAATACTGAATACAGCACTATACAATCAGACTCCTACAATTGTTAATACTGTTATACTGCTTGCTACATGCTCTTATGTGGTAAGCAAAGGCATTATGAATCTGGCAAGGCTGGGAGAGATTGTTATACCTTTTATAATAATTGTATTTTTATTGCTGGCAGTACTGGGAATTGGCGATTACGATTTTACGGTTTTTTTGCCCATTCTAAAGGAATCTACATTTAAGGATTTAAATATTGGGGCTATAGACATTTCATTCAGGTATATAGATGTTTTGGTATTGGCTATGCTAATACCATATTTAGAAGATAAGAAGGATGTAAATAAAATTTTTATAAAATCGTTAGTATGTTCCACCATTTTTTCTATACTAGCTGTAGTGGTCATTCAGGCTACATTAGGCATAGAATATTCAAAGCGTATAAACTTTTCTTATTACACCTATACCAGATTGATAAAGATTGGGGAAACCCAGGGATTTGATTTATTGTATGTAGCATCATGGATAATGGGAAATATTATAAAGCTTTCAGGATATTTTTATTTCGCTACAACAGCAATGGCTAATGTTACCAAAAAAAGAAACCAGTTTTTTATAATACCTGTAGCTGTTATATCTGTAGCGGTAATTGTTTTCTTGAAGGATTACAGGCCTGTAATAGCAGCAAGAGATCCCTTTAAGAGTATTTTTAGAATAATATCTATAATCTTTATAATAATTATTCCATTAATAATACTTATAATCTATTTCTTCAGAAGGAAAACTCTGAATAAAACCGGAGGTGCAAAAAGGAAATAATTTGTAACCAAATCTTAACTTATACATGGAAAAAACAGGATATAATTGGTGTAAGAAAAGAATTCTTTAAAATCACAGGAGCTGAAGACTGTGATACTCAGTGTAAATTAATGGGGCCAAAAGGAGAAACTCAATATGAAACGCTTAAAATGGATTATTGTGTTGATAATAGGCATAGCCTTGACACCATTTGTTATATCCAATATTAATTCAAATTCATTTACTGTGTTCTTACAAGATGAATATAATAGTATAAGAATATCTGAAGACACAATAGCCCTCTATGATAGTGAAGGAAAAGAAACAGACTTCCATAATATTGACAGCAAAGCAATGGATTGTGCAATGGGGGACATTGACGGTGATGACATTAAGGAGCTTATAATATTGACAAAAAGAGGGATTAATCCATATGGCAGTGAGATTATTGTATTTAAATTGGATTCTCATATTACAGAAATATACAGGGAAGACTTTTCAGATTTAAATCCATGGAAGGTAGCTAAAGGTGATGTAGATGGTGACGGAAAAGATGAAATATCAGTGGGAGTATATAAGAAGACTCCCCTACATCAGATAATGGCCAAAAGGCCGTTTATATACTACTATGAGGATCACAGGCTGTTGCCTAAATGGAGGGGTTCAAGGCTTTCAAAGCCCTTTGATGATTATGACTTTTTTGATATAGATGGAGATGAAATGGACGAGCTGATATCCATTGAGGTGCTGCAGAATGGAGAAAAGGTAATAAATACATACAAATGGCGCGGATTTGGATTTGAAGGCTTGTTACAAAGTGAAGGCTATGATGACATAAAGGATTTAAGAGTGGAAAATACATCAGTATTCATAACTGTTATTGAAAAGGAGGGAAGTTATCAAGGAATAGTTAAGATGGAAGGGGATATATTAAAAATTGAAAGGGTGGTAGCTCGTGAAAAACTGGGGCAGTAGATTGATTATTTTATGCTTAATATTAATTGTTATTGTAACAGGCTGCAGCAGTAATGTCGACAATATGGAAAACAAGGACACAGATAACACAACTGGAGTACATATGGATAAAGAGGAAGATAGGGAAGATGAACTATTTGTACCTTATGAGCCTATAGAATTCGAAACAAAGGTTAAAGCATACAAGGTAAATGATGACCTGTCAAATATTGAAAATATGGAGCAGTTTGGAGAGTTTACTAAGGAACAGTTGGAACTTTTAAAAGAAAACAACTTCTTCGTCAATCCGACACATGTAGAACAGCTTTTTTATATCTATGAGGACAATGAATACAAAAGCATTCCATCCTTTATTACAACAGATTCTGTTTTACAGGTCTACCATATATTCTACGATTACACCTTGAGGAATATTGAGGAGCAAAAGCTATTGGGAATGCTTAAGGAGCTTACTGAAAGAATGCTTAACAATTCAATTACAGTCTATGAGGAGATTGCTGATGAAAACATAAAAGATATTCAGCTTAAAAACATTGCCTTCTTTTCTGTAGCTCAACTGTGCCTCAATAAAGAGCTTCCACAGGGGATACCCGAGGAGGCTAAAAATATAGCCTTGGAGGAACTGGAAAAGATAGATGAACACAGCGGATTTCAGAGATCAAGCCTATTTCCATACGATTTGGACTATAGCCAGTTTACTCCAAGAGGGCACTATACAAGAAGTGAAGACTTTGAAAGGTATTTCAAGGCTATGATGTGGTATGGCCAGGCACCATTTCCACTATATTTTGATGAGAATGGTAAGAGGAATATTGAACAGACAGTGCAGGCATTGCTTATTACTTACAGTTTATACTCTGATAGTAAGAGCTTTGAGCTTTGGAAGGATATATATGAACCAGTTAATTTCTTTGTAGGCAGTGCTGATGACTTAAGACCATATGAGTATAAAATTCTGTTGGATATATATGGAGAAAGGCCTGATTTGAACAAGCTGATGGATGAGGAAAAGCTGAACCAGTTATATGAGAAAGCCAAGGAATTTCCGGAGCCAAGGATAAAGGCTAAATATACCACTGTAACAACTCCAGTAGGAAAGCAGTTCAGGTTCATGGGTCAAAGATATGTGCTGGATGCAGAGATAATACAGGAGTTGGTAGAACCAATTATAAGGCCTGTACCATCGGGACTGGATGTAATGGGAGTATTAGGTTCAGACAGAGCAGAGGAAATACAGATGGCAAAGCCCATAAATCAGCACTGGGAAGGCTATCCCAAGGAGTTTAAAAGATTGAAGGATGAATTTAGCAAAATGGATGACAGCAAATGGAGAGAGAATATGTATACAGGATGGCTGTGGACTATAAAGGGACTGCTTAAACCCTACGGAGAAGGATATCCATCCTTTATGACGAATGAAGCCTGGGTGGATAAAAACCTTACTACAGCTTTAGCAACATGGGCTGAGCTTAAGCATGATACCATTCTCTATGGAAAGATGTCTGGAGCAGAGATGGGTGGAGGCGGATATATTACTCCAGTAGGATATGTGGAGCCAAATATTGAGATTTATGAAAAGCTGTTATGGCTTACCAGATACTCTGAAAAAATTTTAGAGGCACAGGATATGCTGACAGAAAGCCTGGAGAGAAAGATAGATGACTTTGAGGATATACTTGAGTTTTTAATTAACTGTTCAATAAAGGAACTTAATAACGAAGTATTAACAGAGGAAGAATATACAAGCATAATGTATTATGGAGGGAGACTGGAACGCTTGTCATCTTCCTTTGCTGGAGATATAAGCCGCTGGAGTGAAATAACCTCAGATACCGATAGAAATATGGCTCTAATTGCTGATTTCCATACAATAGCACCGAATCAGTATAGCTCTGGAGGATATATGGAAGCTGCAGTAGGTACAGCCAATGAAATATATGTAGTAGTGCCGATTGATGGAAAGCTATATTTAACTAGAGGGGCTGTATTCAGCTATTACGAATTCATTTCACTTGAAAGGCTTACGGATGAAAAGTGGCAGGAGATGCTTAGGAAAGCAAGTACATCGGATCTGCAGGAGTGGGTGCCAGAGTGGACAAAATCATTTGTCAGAGCAGGAAAGGGAGAAATCCCATTTCCTAAGGACTGGTAAAAGGAACTGGGCGAGTTTTTCTCGCCCTATTTTTGTATATAAAAAATATCAACACTTTAGCCTTATTGTTCGTTTAAAGTGTAGAGGCAGATTTAGTTAACAAAAAAGAAGATGCTTACTCAAATTTAAAAATATTAATATACACATTAAAAAAATTAATAAATAAATTAAAAATATTAAGATACCATATTGACATTAATTAGGAATCCAATATAATATAATTAACAAATAGAATATCAGTAAAGGGGAAATAGCATAATGAAAGAGCTGCTTCTGGAAAGAAAGGGTAAGTTTATACTGTATATTTTGGCCTGTATGCTTCCAATTATAGATTCACTTCTGATGAATATGTCCTTTGTATTGATACTGGGCAGTATAGAAAGAGGAGATATAAATTACTTCATAAAAGTCATGATAATGGCTATATGCTTTTCTGTTCTTGGATCGTTGCTGTTTATAACCTCCAGGTTTATGAGGATTAGCTTTATGAGGGATACTATACTGGATGTAAGACTCAGGGCTTTTGACAGGATTATAAACTATTCCTATAAAGAATTTAATAAAAGGTCCAAGGATGTGTACATATCAAATTTAATAAACGATATCAATATATTTGAACAGAATTTCTTCCTAAAGCTTATTAATGTGATATATTCAGGGGGATATTACATAGTATCCCTTATTATACTGGCATTTATAGATTTTAAATTTAGCATAGGCATATTCACTGTATCAGTTTTGGTGTTCTTTATAAGCAAAGCATTCCAGAATAAAACAGTTAAACTGCAGGAAGATGTTTCGGAGAGCAATGAAAAGTTTACAACCAACGTTTCAAATACATTTAACGGCCTTGAGATATTGAAGCTTAACAGAGTGGAGGATAAATTCTTATACAATACATTAAAATCCATAGATAAGGTGGAAAGAAAAAAGCTGCACTATACAGTATTCACTGAAGGTCAGAGCGGTTTTATCAATTACTTTGGATTTTTAATAATGATGGGAATACTGGTTTATGCAATAAACAGCTTTATGCAAGGAGTGTCCTTTACAAAGATACTATTCCTTGTTCAGCTGTCAAATGGATGTATATGGCCAATAGTCAGGATCATACCCCTGTTTAACGAGCTGAAGGCATCAGCTAAGATATACGAGAAGATAACCGGAAATGGAGAGGAAACTACAACAGATAACAATAGAAGCAAGGATTTTGTATTTAATACAACAATAGAGGTAAAGGACTTAAAGTTTGATTATGATGGCAAGGAAATATTCAAGGGAGCTACATTTACCATTGAAAAGGGAAAGAAATATCTTATCAAGGGTCCCAGTGGAGCAGGGAAATCAACACTTATTAAGCTGCTTTCCATGGCCATAGAAGATTATGAGGGAACCATAATGGTAGATGGAGTTGATTACAGGAATATAAAAGAGGAAAGCATGAACAACAATATATCCTTTGTATACCAGGATGTATTCCTGTTTGAAGATACCATTTACAATAATATAACCCTATTTAAGGAAATACCTGAGTCAAAGGTCTTGAAGGCATGTGAGGGAGCAGGCCTTATGGAATTAATAGAGGAAAAGGAAAATGGATTAAATGAGATGCTTCTTGAAAACGGGAAGAACCTTTCAGGTGGGCAAAGGCAGAGAATTTCCATAGCAAGAGCACTTGTCAGGGATGTTGACCTGCTCTTTATAGATGAAGCTACCTCCAATTTGAATGAAGAGCTGGGAAGGCTAATTGAAAACACAATACTGTCCTTGGATGCTACAGTTGTTGCCATATCCCATAGATACTATGAAGGGATAACTGAAAAGTATGACTATGTTCTTGAAATCAAGGATGGATTGGTGAATAAGTATACCAGCCAAGACTATTTTGAAAGGGAGGTTCTTGCCATATGAAAAAGTCAATTTTTAGGTCCTGGCCATATTTAATACTTGTTATAATAATTAGTCTTGGTACAGCCGGAATGGAAGGATTTTTGCACATCTCAATGATGAATACAATAGATACAGCCTTTGCAGGGAATAAGGCATTGTTTAAATCAGAAGCCATAAAGGTGTTGCTGCTGGCTTTATCCCTATTGCCAATGAAAGTCATATTAGCGTTTGGCAAGGGCCTCTTTAAGAAAAAGGCAATGGTTTCAGCAAAATCTGATTATGTATCAGGGCTGTTCAAGAAGAATATAAACGAGTTTCAAAAGGAGAACAATGCCAAATACATATCTGTATTGACAAATGATTTGAATACCATTGAGAACAACTATATCAACGGGATATATGAGGTTATTGTAAATTTCAGTTATTTTATAGTAGCCATTTTAGTTATAGTATATGTCAGCCCTATGGCTTTGGCAGTAGGATTGGTCATAGGGATACTGAGTGCAGCTATAGCAATAGTTTTGAATAAGCCAATTCAAAAGCACCATGCACAAAGGTCTGAACTGTTTGAGAAGTATACAACATATATAAAGGAAGTGCTATCTGCATTTCACATAATAAAAGCAAATAACCTGAAACAAAAGGTACAAAAGGATTTTTACAATAGGAGCAGTGATATTCAGCAAAAGGGCTATATTATAGATAAAATAGAAACTTATATAATTGCATTGCAGAATTTAACTATATATGTATCCCTGTTTGCCCTTTTTGGAATAACTGCCTATATGGCCATAAAGGGGAAAATGACCTTTGGAGGCGTAGTGCTTGTTATAAATAACATGGAGAACATAATGAATCCTGTTATGCAGATAGGAGAAAAGCTTCCTAAGATACTATCAACCAGGAAGCTGTTTGAAAAAATAGATAAAACCCTGGAGAATCAGGACAGCTATGTGGAAACCATTGATTTAAACGGGTTTCAAAAGGGAATTGAATTTAAAAATGTATCCTTTGGATATGAGGATGGAGTTGTGCTGGATAATATAAATATTACATTTGAGAAAGGCAAAAAATATCTCATTATAGGGCCCAGCGGGGGAGGGAAATCCACGCTGCTGAAGCTTTTGAGAAAGTACTTTACTCCAAATAGCGGTGAAATACTGATAGATGGGAAAAACCTTAAGGATGTTACCAAAATAAGCTATTTCAGAAGCATTTCCAATGTGGAGCAGAATGTGTTCCTATTTGAAGATACCGTTAGAAACAATATTACTCTATACAAGGAGTACAGCCAAGAGGAGATTTGGGATGCAATAGAGAAAGCCGGATTGAGGAGCTTTGTGGATTCCCTTCCAAAAGGGCTGGACACTATGATATATGATAATGGAAAGAACATTTCAGGAGGAGAGAAGAGCAGAATTGCCATAGCAAGGAGCCTGTTGCAGAAGGCGGATATTTTATTCCTGGATGAAGCCTTTGCAAGCCTTGACTCAAAAACTGCAAGGGAAATAGAAAACACATTGTTAAGCTTAAAGGATATGACAGTTGTAAATGTAAGCCATGTTATTTTTGAAGATAATAAATCAAAATATGACAATGTTTATTTGGTAAGAGATAAGGGAATAAAGGCATTAGTTAGCTAACAAGTAAATTTTAAATACATCTTATTACCCGCCTTATTCTATGAAAATACTCCCAAAAATAAGAGCATCCCTAATTGGGAAGCTCTTATTTTTTTACGCAGAAACTCTGTTTTCTCATTACTATTGAATTAATTTTCTATGTATTATAAAATATTATTCAGCAGCTCGAAATAAATATATACTAACTGCAATTAATGGAGGAGTATAAAATGGAGAACAATAAGCTTACTGAAGGCAGCATAACAGGAAAACTGGTAAGGCTTGCCCTACCCATTATGGCTACTTCCTTTGTTCAGGTGGCTTACAATATGACAGATATGATATGGCTTGGAAGAGTGGGAACCAAGGCAGTGGCTGCCTCGGGTACTGCAGGATTTTTTACCTGGTTTGCATCAGCGCTTTTCATGATACCTAAAATTGGCGCAGAGGTTGGAGTTGCTCAGTCCATAGGGCGGGAGGACATGGAATCAGCCAGAAAATTTGCATCCAATACTCTAAAGCTATCAACGGTTATTGCAATAATTTATTCTTTTATTCTAATAATATTCAGGCACCAGATTATAGGCTTTTTTAATCTGGGGGACATGGAAGTCATAGATATGGCAGTTGACTATCTGGTAATCATTGCGCTGGGATTTGTATTCTTCTTTTTAAACCCTGTATTTTCAGGGATTTTTAATGGTTCAGGAGACAGTGACACACCTTTCAGGATAAATTCAGCAGGGCTTGTGACCAACATGATACTTGACCCGCTGATGATTATGGGCATTGGTCCTTTCCCTGAAATGGGAGTAAGGGGAGCAGCTTATGCTACCATAATTGCTCAGTTTATAGTAACATCTATTTTTGTTTATGCCAGCAGGAAAAGGAATAACCTGTTTAAGGATTTGAATATATTAAGAATACCCTTTGATAAGGAATGTATAAGGGTTATATTTAAACTGGGGCTTCCTTCATCCGTTCAGCAGGGCATTTTTTCAGGCATTGGAATGGTATTGGCTAGAATTATTGCCCAGTGGGGACCTACGGCAGTTGCAGCCCAGAAGGTCGGTAATCAGGTTGAATCCATATCATGGATGACTGCAGCAGGGTTTTCCACTGCAATATCTGCATTTATAGGGCAGAACTACGGAGCAGAAAAATGGGACAGGATAAGGAAGGGATACAGGAAAGGACTGCAGATAGTTGGAGCTATAGGAGTATTTGCCACAATACTGCTTATATTTGGAGCAGGCCCTCTCTTCAGATTCTTTATACCAGATGACCCTGAGGCGCTGAATATAGGAGTAAGATATTTGAGAATACTGGGGTTATCTGAGATACTCATGACCTTTGAGATAGCAAGCAGAGGAGCCTTTAATGGCATAGGAAGGACAATTCCTCCTTCCGTAGTTGGGGTAGTATTCAATGCAATGCGTATACCCATGGCACTGGTGCTTTCTTCCACATCCCTTGGACTGGACGGAGTGTGGTGGACTATTACAATAAGCAGCATGTTAAAGGGACTTGTGCTGACAATATGGTATATTATTGTACTCAAAAAAGTGCCAGAAATAAGACAGAGGGACGGTTCTGCTGTCTTATAAGACAGCAGAACCGTCCCTCTGTCTTATTTGTCTTATTTTGCCAGATACTCATCATTAACCCTGTCCTGAAGGTATACATTTGTATACTTGTTCAGCGCATATTTGTATAATCTATAGCCTTCATCTATGCAGCTGGAACATGCATCTCTGGGGATTGTAATGGCAAATATGTGGTATCCTGTGTCGCTTCTTGAATCAATAGTGTTTACTCCGGAGCAGTTTTTGCATACCTTGAAATTCTGCACCTGATTTTCCAGTATTCCGTCTGTATCATAGTATACCTGCCTGTGCCTTTGTATATAGTCCTTTCCTCTTATATCCTTAATGTATAGATTGTCCTTATCCTTCCAGCGGTTATATATCACTTCTGAAATCTTCTTTATATATTCCGTTATATCCTTCGACTGCTTCAGCTTTTCCCTGTTATAGTCAGGCTCATGTACCTTTGTGTAGTCAAGCCCTGCCATGGCCAGTATTATGCCAAGGTTTACATAGGGCAGTGCCCCTTCAATGGAATATCCTCCTTCAAGGACTGCAATATGGGGGTTCAGCTTGTGGTTAAGCTCTGCATATCCCTGAGCTGTGAAGTTCATGTATGTTATCGGGTCTGTATAGTGATTGTCCTGACCTGCAGAGTTAATTATTATATCCGGCTTGTACTCATCAAGTATTGGCAGTACAACATTATCCAGCACATATAAAAATCCTTCCTCGCCTGTACCTGGTGGCAGAGGCACGTTTAGATTGTATCCGTAACCTCCCGGGCCTCCAAATTCATCAATAAACCCTGTTCCAGGGTACAGAGTCCTTCCATCCTGATGGAATGAAATGAACAAAGTGTCCTTGTCGTTCCAGTATATGTCCTGTGTGCCATCCCCATGGTGGCAATCTGTATCTACAATGGCAATTCTTAAGTTTCCATATTCCTGCCTTATGCGTTCAATCATTACAGCTTCCACGTTTACAATGCAGAATCCTCTGTCGCCGTATACTACCCTTTGGGCATGATGTCCCGGAGGACGGGTAAGGGCAAAGGCCTTGTCAACCTTCTTTTCCATTACTGCCTGAAAAGCCCTCATTGCTCCACCTGCAGATATAAGGTGGGAATCCGTCACCCTTGATTTTACGTTGGGGACGCAGAAATGCACCCTTTCAACATCCTTCTCATCTGCTACTATAGGGTTGAAGAATTCTATGCCTTCAATATCCTCAATTCCTTCTTCAAAGAGCTGGTCCTGTGTATATAGAAGCCTTTCCTCCCTTTCAGGGTGAGTAGGGCTTATGGCCCAGTCAAAGGCAGGGAAGAATATAAGCCCCAATCTGTTTTTGGCTTTAATCATTTTCATCACCTCTCATTTGGTGAATAAGCCCAGGTCTAATCTGTGCCTTTACTCTAATGTCCTTGCCTGTGGTATAGAAGCCTCTTACCATGTTAAAGCTGCTTTCCTCTATGATTTCAGCTTCTATCTCCCTTTCTTCGGCACCCATATTCAATGCGCTTTTTCTTACCAGCTCCAAGGCTCTTTCCCTTGCATTTTTCAGGTTGAAGCTGTGGCTTACCTTTTCATACAGCCCCAGCTCGGGAACAGAAAGCACTTTCTTATAGGTGTCCACATGCATTGTGATTTCTGTGGTGGGGCGTGCCAAGGCTGCACCTATGGCATTTGCCACCTCATACTGATTTGGGTAGTGGCAGGGGATATTGAATTTTTCCTCAAGTATGGGAGCCAATACCTTAGCAGGGCCTCCTATTATGTTTATCAGCTTAGGCTCAATTTTTTTGCCATATAACAGTTCCTTAATGGTATAAACAGGCTTTTGGTTTACTTCCTCTAAAATATCATCTACTTTATCCTTGATGATATCCCCCATCTTATCCAATATAAGTTCTGCCATTTTCTCAGGCTTTATATTCGCTTCCCTTCCCAGTATGTCCATAGCCTTTCTGGCTCTATTCCTTACAGTTTCAATATTATCCTGAACGTAGTGGGGAATTTCATCATCCATAAGCCCCAATATAATCATGGCGTCAGTAGGAGTAGGCTTTGGCCCTCCAAAGGCATAAGGCTTTCCTTCCCTTTTTGGCCCTATTTTCAGATTTCCATTATGAATGCTAACTGCGCTGTCTCCTCCCAACCCTATGGAAACAGTGAAAATTGCACGGACCAAAGTCTTATACTCGCCAATTTTAATACCCAGTGGTTCAAATAATGGTATTCCATCTGCAAGTAGGAATATGTCTGTGGTAGTTCCGCCTACATCCAATAGTATTGCGTCCTTATCCGTTGGCAGCAATGCAGACATTCCCATAAAGCTTGCAGCAGGCCCTGAAAGTATTGTTTCTACAGGCTTTTCCTCTGCCTTATAGAGGCTCATGGTACCTCCATCAGCTTTAAGCATGAAAACTGGTGCAGTTATGCCTTCCTTCTCCAGCGAGTCCCTTATATTTTCTGCAAATTCCTTGAAAGTGCTGTGTACAGCAGAATTCAAGTAGGATGTATATACTCTGCGAGGGAAGTTCAGCTTGCCTGACATTGTGTGACCCATGGTGATGAATGCAGTATCATCCTGATTATGGCGAAGAATCTCTTCCTTAATCCTCTTTTCATGTTCAGGGTTTCTGGTTGAAAACTTGGAAACTACAGCAAAGGATTTTATGTTCTTTTCCTTAAACAACCTAATGCCGTTTTCTATCTCAGACAAGTCCAAATCTTTTATTACATTGCCCCTGTGGTCAATATATCCTGATATGAATATATTTTCATCACCGCAGGCCAGCGTATCATAGGGCATGCCTGGGCCAGGCTCGATTATCATCCCTACAGCTGAAGTCTTTCCTTCCACAATGGCATTTGTTGATATGGTAGTGCTCAGGTTAATTCTTTCTATTTTAGCATTGTCACATCCGTCAAGAAGCTCCTTTAGGGCAGTCCAGATGGTTCCCAGCAGATTGCTTCTGTCTGTGGGCCTTTTAATGGCCTTTATGACTTTGCCTTTGCCTATTATGACTCCATCTATATTGGTACCACCCATATCAATACCAACAATCAATTTAAAGCCTCCCTTTTCCTTATTTTATCAATACTATTATAGACCTTTAGATAAAAATTTATCAAGTACAGCAGAAAACCTATGGCAAATATATATTGCCATAGGTTTTATAATTGGTGAGGGGCCTATTCTCCAGCTGTTTTTTTAATACGAAATGCCGGTATTTAATGATTATTATGGATATGATAAAAATTCTTATATAAATATTATCTAATTTAATTAGGGGAATACTAGCATTAGCTCTGGTAACAACCTGTATTTACAAAATCCTCTGCATAATCCCTAAATAAGGATAGGCAAAATAAACTGTTTGTATCCACAATTCAATAAATTTCACTGGTATTGTAAAAAATATTGTGTAATGCTATCGTAATTATAGAAACCATATAGCGGAACATATTATTTGGGAGGAGAAAATATGGGACTTAGAATGCGTAAAAGCATAAAGATTGGCAAGGGGGTCAGATTAAACCTGGGGAAAACAGGGGCAAGCTTAAGCTTTGGAACCAGAGGGCTGAGGTATACAATACATTCCAGCGGAAGGAGAACATCATCCATAGGCATACCCGGAACAGGAATATCCTATGTAACAACTACCTCCGGCAAGAGGAAATACAATTCACAGGCTTATGCAAGAAGACAGCAGATCCAGCAGCTGAAGCAGCAGGAAAAATTGAATGAAATAGAAAAAAACCAGCTGGCGGTGGAGGAATACAATAACCTGATAGAAATCATAAGGGGAATTCACAGGGAATGTGATGAACATGTGGACTGGAATTATATTTATTCGCTAAAGGAGCCGTTTAATCCACAAGGAATTGGGCCTAAGGAAGCAGAAGCCATAAAGGAACTGGAAGAATATAAACCAAGCTTTTCTGAAAGGCTGATTAAATCAAAGGCAGAAAAGAAAAGGCTGGAGCTTGAGGAAAAGGTAAAACTGGCCCGGGAAGAGGATAAGAGGGATTACGAGGAATGGAAGAGATTACATGAACTGGCAGGCAGGATATTAAAAGGGGATGTTGATGCATACCTGCAGGTAATAGAAGAGATGAGCCCATTGGATGACCTTCTGGAATTTGGAAGTGACTTTGAATTTGGAATAGATGACCCTTCAGCCATGGAAGTGGAATTTACAGTGAAATCCAGCACTGTGGTTCCAACCTATTCATTAAGCCTTACTAAAACAGGAAAGCTGTCAAGGAAAGACCTGTCTAAATCAGCATACTACGACCTTGTACAGGACTATGTCTGTAGCTGTTCCATAAGGATTGCAAGGGACATCTTTGCCTTGCTCCCATTAGACACCGTTGTTGTGCATGCAGTGGATAATGTGGTAAACACACAGACAGGACATGAAGAAGAGATAACAATATTGTCTGTAGTATTTAAAAGAGATGTACTGGAAGGGTTGAACTTTCAGCTGATAGATCCGTCAGATGCGCTGAAAAATTTTAAACATAACATGAAGTTTTTAAAGACTGCTGGATTTAAACCTGTAGAAAGAATAACAGATTATTGATTAAAGGAGTATGATGGATGAACGTCAGAAATTTGATAAAATTTCTATTTCCCGAGTATCAGATTATAGAGACCATAAGGGAACACGGTTTTATTATTAGGGGAAAGTATTCAGATGATTATTCAATGTATAAATCTGAAAAGAATTCTTATTCATCTGTTCATAAGGCTGGAGAGAAAACCATTAATTATTCGGGTATGCCTAAAGATGAAAAGATATACAGTAGATATGCTCCAGCAGATGACAGCAGTTATAAATACAGGAGAGAAAGCGTAATTAACAGGGATAGAATGGATGAGATATTTAATAGGGTTAAATATGCCATTGCCAGGGAAATCATAGGGCAAAGAAATTTTATTGAAAATCTGGTACTGGCATTTAAGCGCCCATTTGTCACCGGCCACAATGGGCTAAACCCAAAGAATACAATATTTGTAATAGGAGGGAGGAACTCAGGAAGGCATACAATTATTGAAACAGCTGTAAAGGCATTGTACAGTGAGAAAATATTGAAAAACAGCAATATATCAAGAGTTGATTTATCACTGTATCCAACTCAGTCAAAAGGAGGGCTGTTCCTTTCAGATTTATACAAAGGGCTATATTCAGATTCAGACATAGTGGTATTTGACTCCTTTGAAAAGTGCCATGACAGCTTTATTGAAATACTTAAAGGGCTTGTTGTAAATGGCAGGTATAGGCTTAATGCCAGGTATGCATTGCAAAACGGATATTTAGTTGAGGCTACCAATATATTGATGAAGAACTCCATAGACGAAATTTCATCTAACGGGAAATATTTTGTTTTCATTACTGACAAAAATGAAAGTAAAATAGCGGATGTATTTGGGGAAAGGTTTATGGCAAATGTAGGCGATATACTGAATATGGACCCTTATACATCTGATGAAATAAGGGAGATTGCGGATAAATTCTTAAGGGAAGTAAAAAACATGTGCAGCAGCAACCTGTCAGTTGCCATCAGGTATGATAACAGCCTTGTAGAGCACTGTGCAGGTAAATACAGCCTTAAAGAGGGACTGGAAGGAGTAAGGGATTATATACATGAGATTATATATAAGCCCTTATCTGAATACAAGCTGAAGGACAATGTTCCCCAATATGCAAAAGCATATTTATTTGAATCAAATGGGAAAGTAATGGCAGAAATGCAATGTGGCAAAGATGAAGAGCTTGTTGATTTGTCCAGCCTTATACCGGAAAGGCATGCTGATAGGGTAGAAGAAATAAAGAAGGAATTGGAATCAGTAATAGGGCTTAAGAAGGTAAAGGAATATGTGCTTAATCTTGAGGGCAACCTGAAGATACAGAAGATACGCCAAAGCAGGGGATATAAAACCTCTCCCATATCCATGAACATGATATTTATAGGAAACCCGGGAACGGGAAAGACGACCATTGCACGGATAATAGCCAAATACCTGAAGGCAATAGGAGTGCTTTCCACAGGGCAATTACGTGAAGTAACAAGGTTTGACCTGGTTGGACAGTATGTAGGCCATACTGCAAAACTGACCAATGAGGTGATACAATCTGCATTGGGAGGTGTGCTATTCATAGACGAAGCCTATTCCCTTTGCAGGGATAAGCATGATTCCTTTGGCCTTGAGGCTATTGATGCCCTTGTAAAGGGAATTGAAGATAATCGCGATAATCTGGTGGTAATACTTGCAGGATACAGGGATGAAATGGAGGAATTTCTAAAGAGCAATCCGGGGCTTAAGTCAAGATTTCCAAATGTAATTGAGTTTGAAGACTATACTCCTGAGGAGATGTATGAGATAGCCTTGGTTATAGCAAAATCAAAGGGATATAGAATCAGTGAAGAATGCAGGGAGCCGTTAATAAGGCTGTTTGAAAGAAGCCAGATTAAAGGAAGAAACGACAGCGGCAATGGAAGGCTTGTAAGAAATGTAATAGAAAGTGCCATATTGTCCCAGTCAAAAAGGCTGATGAAGGATTTTGACTCACAAATGGATTTGCTGATTTATGAAGATTTCAATTTTGAGTCATTGGAAAAATTTGACCTGGAAAAGTCCCTGGAAGATATTATTGGACTTGAACAGGTAAAGGACTTTGTAAGAACCCAGTATAAGCTGCTGATTGCACAGGAAAAACGAAGAAAAGCAGGCATAAATGTAGATACCACCCAGTCATTGAATATGATATTTACCGGGAACCCCGGAACAGGCAAGACAACAATTGCAAGAGTAATGGCATCCATGTTTAAGGATATGGGACTTCTGAAAAGGGGACATCTGGTGGAAACAGACAGAGGAGGCCTGGTTGCAGAATATGCAGGACAGACGGCCAAAAAGACTGAAGAAGTATTCAAAAGTGCTTTAGGAGGAGTGTTATTCATTGATGAGGCTTATGCCCTGTCAGGTGATGGAAATAGCTTCGGTAAGGAGGCAATTGATACCCTGGTTAAGCTTATTGAAGACTATAGGGGTGAAATAGCAGTAATACTGGCAGGATATAAAAAGGAAATGAGGGATTTTTTGAAGGCTAATTCAGGCCTTGAATCCAGGTTTCCAATAAGAATAGATTTTCCTGACTATTCCATTGAGGAACTGTATCAAATTGCATTGAAAATGATTGATTCGAGAGGATTTAAAATCAGAGAGGATGCCAGGAAAGTGCTGTATGAGAATATTGAAGTCCTTCATAAGACAGCAACTGCCCACTCTGGAAATGCCAGAATGGTGAGGAATTTAATTGAAAATATATTGAGGAATCAGTCTGCAAGAATTGCTTCAAGTGATGTGGATGTTGAAGAACTTAACATGATACTTCCCTGCGACATCAGCACTGGAGATGGAAGGACTGTAGATTTTAATTTGGATAAGGCATTGGATAGCTTTATCGGATTGGAGGAAGTGAAGACCTTTATTAGGGGTCTGTATGCAAGGCTCAGGTTGCAGAATGAGAGAAAGAAGCTGGGGCTTCCTGTAGATGATTCCTTAACACTTCATATGATATTTAAGGGAAATCCCGGAACAGGCAAAACTATGGTAGCACGTATTGTAGCTGATGTTCTGTACAATATTGGCGTTATTAGAACCAACAAATTGATTGAGACTGACAGAGCCGGGCTTGTGGCAGGATATGTGGGACAGACTGCTATAAAGACTACAGAAAAGGTAATGGAAGCAATGAATGGGGTTTTATTTATAGATGAGGCTTATTCATTATCTCAAGGAGGCCAGAATGATTATGGCAAGGAAGCCATTGATACCCTTGTAAAGCTTATGGATGACTACAGAGACAGGCTGGTAGTTATACTGGCAGGTTACAGCAGAGATATGGAGGATTTCCTCAGAACAAATCCTGGGCTTAAATCCCGTTTCCCAAATATAATCGAATTCAGAGATTATAATATAGATGAGCTGATGGAAATAGCAGAGAAGTTATATAGCGAGAAAGGATATATTTTAAAGGATGATGCCAGGGATAAGCTGAGAAAAATACTTATGGAGGTTTCAAGGGAAGAGAATTTTGGGAACGGAAGATATGTAAGGAATCTGTTTGAAAGGTCGATAAACAATCAGGCACTGAGATTGAGCAGCGATATGGACTTAACCAGGGAAGAGCTTATTACAATTGAAGGGGAGGACATAGAAAGGGTGTGAGAAGGTGAACAGGTTGAGGGTGTTTTTAGGCAGCACTTCTGCGTTTCTGTATTTTGTATTTGTAATGTGGTGGGTAATACTTCTGCTTATTTTATCCCCATTTATGCTTTTATCAGATATACAGGTAATAAGGAAATCCGGATTTTCAACCAGCAATGTCGGGGAGGCCTTAATAGGCATATTGGGTCTTTTTATAGGCTTATCATTGCTTATACCACCTATCAGAAAAATGTATTACAAAATCCCATGGCTGTTTCCACTGGTAAAGATATTTTTTATAGATGTAATAATATTGAGCATTGCAGTTTCCATTTTAAATTATGGATATGAAATAAGAAATGCTGTAAGGCACAACATTTTTTATGTGCTGATGATAGTACAGATAGTGGTTTCACGCATTGCAATGTGTTTTTATTTCCACAAAAATCCTGTAAAATATATAGGAGGAGAAACAAATGAGGAAAGATAGCCTGAAAAACAGCATTAATAAGGCTATAGGTAAGAAAAATGGCAACAGGAATTACGATTTTCAAATGGAATGCAGGGATGATATGGATGATAATAGGCCTAACGACAGAAAATCTGGAAATAAAAGACAGGATAAGCCTCTTAAAACTTTTGGGATATTGTGCATTGCAGCCTTTATTACCATGTTTGCATTATCGGGAACTCCAACAGTGGATACTAGCGACGCAGCAAGAAGAGCATTGGAGGAAAGGGTATCAACGTTACTACCAGTAGGGACTATACTGTTAAGCGAAGATCAGAACATTGGGCAGGAGGATTATACCATAACCCATCAGTCAGATCAGGATGAAACCAGAATCTGGATCTGGGATTATGCAGCAGAGGACGGGGACTATGTACAGGTACTTGTAAACGGAATTCCTGTTACAGAGCCCTTCATGATAAAGAACAGGCCTAAGGAAATACAGGTGCCTGCAACTGGAGATGTACAGATAAAGGGAATCAGGGATGGAGGTGGAGGCATAACCTATGCAGTCCATTATGAATTAAACAATACAGATTATTTCAATACTGCTCCGGAAGGAGAATTTAACACATATACGCTTATTAGACAATAAGACAAGTAAGACAAGGGGACGGTTCTCTTGTCTGGTTTTTTTGTTTGTATAAAGAGACATTGAATATATACTTTGTCAGACGTATAATAATGTTAAGAAAAATTAGTTTTCATCAAGGGCCTAGTGATAACAGTTTATAGAAAATGTAAATATCAAGAAGCAGACTATATTAAAGAGGTTTATATTCATAGGGATTACTGTATTAAATTATAGAAAAAGGGGAGTTAATATGTTTATTTTCTATTTTATAGAGTTAATGATTATGCCTATTCTAATGATTGTTTGCGGAATGTTGTGGAGAAAAAATCCACCAAAAACCATAAATAAGGTTTACGGATATAGAACCACCAGGTCAATGAAAAGCAAGGAATCCTGGGATTTTGCACATAAATATTTTGGCAGGATATGGTTCAAATTAGGATTAGTATTAGCAGTTTTTACTGTAATAATTTTATTTATGTTCAAAAACAGTAGCGATAATACGTTAGTGATAGCAGTTGTAATTTTAATGATTATACAGATGATAGCCTTAATTGTGCCAATAATTCCAACTGAAATGGCCTTGAAAAGGAAATTCGAGAAATAATAGAAATAATGATTAAAGATACAGTTTGTTGAGAAAGCAAGTGAACAAAAAATAAAATATCAGGAGGTATAAATATGAAACTGTTTTTTATGTCAGACATACATGGTTCAATTTATTTTCTAAACAGGGCACTGGAAAGGTTTGAGGAGGAAAAGGCTGATTACATGGTAATACTGGGGGATGAGCTTTATCATGGAGCCAGAAATCCATTGCCTTTGGAATACAATCCCAAGAAGGTAGCAGAGATTCTCAACAGCCTGTCAGATAGAATAATAGCCGTAAGGGGAAACTGTGACAGCGAAGTGGATGAAATGGTAATAGACTTCCCGATAATGGCAACCTACTCCACAATTCTTTATGATAATAAACGCTTATTCCTAACCCATGGTCATATATACAATGAGAGCAACATGCCAAAGTTAAGGGATGGAGATGTACTTATATACGGACATACCCATATACCAAAGGCTGAAAAGGTTGGCAATATCTATATAATAAACCCTGGAAGCATTACTTTCCCAAAGGAAGACAATCCCCATACCTATGGAGTACTGGAAGGGAATGTGTTTAAAATAAAAGACCTGGATGGCAATGTATTTAAGGAAATAAGCATTGAGTAATGGGTATTGAGTAAGCTTCTCTTAAGGAGGTTAAGGATTGGAATCAGTCAAACAAAAATACGAAAGAAGGAAGGATGGATATGACAGGCTTTTAAGGAAACAGGAAAAAGCAGAGAAGGAGATAAGCAACCTGAGGCTATTATCTGCTGCAGCAGAAATAGGTATTGCTGTTTATCTATACATAAAAGGCAAATATATTTTTTGCCTCCAGCCTGTTCATTTTCCTAGCTCTATACATTTATCTTATCATACTTCATGATAAGTTATGGGAAATAATAAAATATTCCAAATTGCTTCGGGATATAAACATTATGTCTTTAAAGCGGTTCAATGGCCAGTGGAATACATTTGAGGATGACAGAGAGGATTTTAGGGACAAAAGCCATAATTATATAAATGACCTGGATATTTTCGGCAGGAATTCACTTTTTCAGTGGATAAATACATGCAATACATATATTAGGAGACAAAAGATGAGGCAGCTGTTATCTGGAGTAGTAGGAAATACTGATGATATCCGTGAAAGGCAGATTGCAATAGGAGAACTGGCTGGATTATTAGACTGGAGGCAGAGATTCCAGGTAGAAGGAATGTTAGCCTAGGAGAAAGCACATGACGACGAAGATTCCATTTAAAGAATAAAAAAGCTCCTTACTGGCATATAGTTGCCAGCAATGAGCACTTTTTATTGATGGTTGAAATTGCTTCTTTTCATGCTTATATTCACCGCATTGTATAAAATCATTCCTGCAGCTGTGTTTAGCAAAACTGTAGGTAAAACTATTGATATGAATAATTTGCTGAAATCTCCCGGAAGCCCTGCTATAACAGCTGCAGAAGAAAGAAATACTGTTCCGCTTATTAAGGTTCCTGCAGCCATAACAAATGCCATCATACCCTGATATCTAACACGACCAATTAGCACTTTAACAAATATAAACATTATAATTGTATTGACACTCCCCATGACTAAAGTCAGGGGATTCTCTGGTGATTAAACGCCAGTCCATTTCTGGTAGGCAAGTATGACCCAGAGTTAAGGGTGTGTCATCACCCCTCCCTAGGCAGGTCATAT
>Ga0134093_1001070_pt1 | contig 28948 bp, 29 predicted proteins | sample 4_1taG_FD_94452 | JGI IMG/M metagenome (GOLD analysis project Ga0134093, IMG submission 94452) | Switchgrass degrading microbial communities from high solid loading bioreactors in New Hampshire, USA - 4_13_20_68_A1 metaG | ecosystem: Engineered > Bioreactor > Semi-continuous > Anaerobic >...
CGGCAATAATATACAATGTAAAGGTAATATAGAGTAATATTCTGTAAACCTTGTAAACTTGAATTTACTTGCCAGAGAAGGATTACATAAATTCTAATACACAGAATTATTTATACTCCCTATTTTAAAGCTAAACCATCAAACAAAAGACCCTAAAAAATAGTGGGCTAAAAGCAATACCTTTAACCCACCCCAAACTTATCTATTTCTCTATTTAATCAAACATATATTATCCTATGCCCAACATTTAAACTTTACCTACACTAAACCAACTTCTAAGCATTTTGATAAAAATATTCCCGAAGTTTATTTTCTCCACATCCCTGTCTGCCACAATATCTACACGGGAAATCTCCTTATCGTCTATTTTATAAATAATTTCTCCCAATTTTTGTCCTGATTTAAGCGGAGCTGTTATATCTTCACTCAAATTTATCTGACGAACAATCTTGGTTTTTTGTCCTCTAGGGAGCAGTACTTTAACATCGTTTCCTATAACCGCACCGGCTTTTGAAATTGTTCCCTTCTTAACACTGATATCCGAAACTAACTCGCCTTTCTTGCTAATCTCTGCCGATTCATAATTGGCAAATCCAAAGTCGAGTAGTTTTCTGGTTTCTGCAAACCTGGTATTTGAATCGGGTTCCCCCAATACTACAGATATGAGTCTCATATTGTTTCTCGATGCCGTAGCCGCCAAACAAAAACCTGCCGCCCTTGTAAAACCTGTCTTCAGGCCATCACAATTTTCATAAAATCTTACCAGCTTATTGGTATTTACCAGTTCAAATTCACCGTTTCTGAAGGAATCCATATATATTGAGGTATATTCCAAAATTTTCGGATGTTTTGTTATAAGTTCCCTTGACATTAAAGCTATATCATAGGCACTGCTGTAATGGTCCACATCGGTAAGCCCGGTACAGTCCCTAAATTGTGTATCTTTCATACCGAGTTCTGCTGCCTTTTCATTCATCAGTACCACAAAAGCCTCTTCACTTCCAGCAACCAGCTCTGCCAACGAAACGGTAACATCATTGGAGGAATGAAGTGCAACAGCTTTTAGTGCATCGTGCACGGAATACTGCTCACCGGGTTCTATATACGCCTGTGAACCTCCCATGCCCGAAGCATATTCCGAGGCCGTAACTATATCATTCAAGCTAATTTTTCCCGAATCTATTGCCTCCATACACAACAGCATAGACATAATTTTGGTTACACTGGCAATGGGCAGCCTTTCATGACTGTTATTCTCTTTAAGAACCTGACCTGTAAGAGCATCCATCAAAATATAAGATTTTGCCTTGAGTTCCGATACATTTGTATTTGCCATTATACTTTCAACTGTGGTTGGATTATAAACCGGTTTTTCCTCAATTGCAAAAACAAATCCGGAAAATATATTTACTACAAGGCATATAATTATTAGATATCTCAATAACCCCTTTCCACTCAATTAGTATTCCCCCCAATTAGTTTTCATTAGTAGATAACTATGCTGAAAACCAATTGTATATGCTACCTGTTTTATATTCATATAATTTATAGATTGAAAATGTAAATTTAGTTGCTAAATCTATTTTTTATCCTTTTTATCGAACCGCACTATTCTATATGGGATAGAATTAAAGGTCTTTGAGGTTCCGGCGAATCGGACAGTATCAGACTCTCCTTAAAAGTTTCCAGTGCCAGGTTTATTTTTTCAATATCATCTGAGTAGAAAGTTGCGATTGCATCCCCCTTTTTTACAAACATTCCGGTTTTTTTATGAAGTTTTATCCCTGCCGAATAATCTATTTTACTCTCTTTTGTTTCTCTTCCGGCACCTAAAATCATTGACGAAACACCTAACATATCGGTCTTTATCTTTTTGATATAGCAGTCATGTCCCGAGGTAAGCTCAAATACATGCTTCGGTTTCTTAAAGAGATCATAATTGTCAATGATATAGGGGTTTCCACCTTGCAATTCAATCATTTCCGTCAATTTGTCAAGAGCTTGTCCATTATCCAACACTTCTCTCGCCCTTTGTTCACAGTAACCTTTATCTCCAATTCCGGCCAGCTCCAACATTTTTGCTGCCAAGCAGAGGGAAACTTCCTCAAGATCTTTTGGTCCATTGCCCTTTAAGGTATCTATAGCCTCCATAACCTCAAGGGAATTGCCAATAGCGTTACCAAGGGGAATATCCATATCGGTTACAATTGCAACGGTTTTTCTTCCCAGATTATTGCCTATCTCTACCATGCACCGTGCCAACTCTTCCGACTTTTCCAAAGTCTTCATAAAAGCTCCGCTGCCTGTCTTAACATCTAAGACAATTCTATCAGCACCGCAGGCAATCTTTTTACTCATTATACTGCTTGCAATTAATGGAATACTGTCAACAGTGGCAGTAACATCTCTTAATGCGTAAAGCTTTTTGTCTGCCGGAGCAAGGTTTCCGGTTTGACCTGCCACCGAAATGCCTATTTTATTAACATTTCCAATAAACTCCTCCTTTGTTAGGGCAGTTCTAAATCCCGGTATTGACTCTAGCTTGTCAATTGTTCCTCCGGTATGACCTAAGCCCCTTCCGGACATCTTTGCCACCGGCACACCACAGGCAGCTACAATCGGCCCTAATATCAGAGTTGTCTTGTCTCCAACTCCTCCGGTACTGTGTTTATCCACCTTTATTCCATCAATGGAGGAAAGATCTATTACTTCCCCGGAATTAGCCATGATTTCAGTGAAATCTGCAATTTCTCTTTCGCTCATGCCGTTCAAAAATATTGCCATAAGCAAAGCCGAGGCCTGGTAGTCAGGTATCTTTTCATTGCAGTAATTCTTAATAAAAAAACTCATTTCATCATAGCTAAGTTCTTTACCGTCACGTTTTTTTTCAATCACATCATACATTCTCATATGTACCCCCCCTTTAAATCACATTATCTCGCCCAAAAAGCTCTTTCCATTAAGTTCACCGGAAATATCAAGATAATGTGCTATTGTAGCTGCAATATCGCAAAATGAGCTTCTGGTACCTAAATTGACATTTTGCTTTAATCCCATGCCGTAAACCAGGAGCGGAACATACTCCCTTGAGTGATCTGTACTTTCAGTTGTTGGGTCGCAACCGTGGTCCGCTGTTACAAACAGTATGTCATCGTCCTTCAAAGCATTTATTATTTCTGGCAGCCTTTTGTCAAATTCCATGAGAGCATTTGCATAGCCCTCAACATCATTTCTATGCCCATAAACCATGTCAAAATCCACAAGATTTGTAAATACAATCCCTTCAAAACTGTCTTTAAGATACTCCAAGGTCTTGTCAATTCCGTCGGAGTTATTTTTCGTGTGGACCGAATGGGTGATTCCCCTGTTGCTGAATATATCCTCAATCTTTCCCACAGCCCTGACATCATACCCCTTATTCTTTGCGTAATCAAGAACCGTTTTTCCTATAGGTTCTATCGAAAAATCCTTTCTTCTTTCGGTTCTTTTATATTCTCCATTGCTTCCTATAAAGGGTCTGGCAATTACCCTTCCGACAGCATGTTCTCCCTTAAGAATTTCCCGTGCTTTAGCACACATCTCATAAAGCTTATCGATACCGATTACCTCTTCATGAGCAGCAATCTGAAAAACACTGTCGGCTGACGTGTAGACAATAGGATATCCTGTCCTTACATGCTCATCACCTAACATCTTTATAATCTCCGTACCGGAAGCGGCCACATTCCCTATAGTCTTAGTATTTATAGCCTTTTCAAAGGCATCTATTATCTCCTTGGGAAATCCCTCGGGATAAACGGGAAAAGGTTTATCAAGAATAATGCCGGAAATTTCCCAATGACCTGTTGTAGTATCTTTTCCGGCAGATTTTTCAGCCATTCTCCCGAAACATCCCTTTGGAGTGTCTACTTTCTCAATTCCATGCATATTATCTATATTGCCCAAGCCCAGCTCTTGAAGATTCGGAAGTGAAAAATCTTTGACATGGGTCGCTATATTAGCCAGGGTATTGCTTCCCTTATCACCGTACTTTTCCGCATCGGGCAGCTCCCCCATACCTACGCTGTCTAAAACAATTATTATAGCTCTTTTCATTCTTATTCTCTCCTTATTAGAAAGTTTGGTTTCTAAGTCTTTCACGACCTTCGAAAGCCCCTAAATATGGAAAAAGTAAGATATTGCTATCTTACTTTTATATATAAAAACTTATTTATACTCATTTATATCAATAATTTAATTATTGCAAAATAAAAAGTAATTGTCTATATTGAAACTCTAAATTAAATCTTAATGCAAGTTGATTATTTTAAGCAAAACTTAATTTCATCTTTATATTTAAGATACTCCATAACTTTAAGCTTTTGCACCTAAATTTTACGCTCTAGGATGAGTCTTTTTATATACTTCTTTAATCCTATTCTTTGCCAATTGGGCATAAACTTGAGTTGATGAAATATCAGAATGTCCCAGCATCTCTTGTATCGATCTTAAATCCGCTCCATTTTCCAATAGATGTGCTGCAAAAGAATGTCTCAAAGTATGCGGAGTAATATCTTTATTTATCTTCGCCTGATTCTTGTACTGTTTAATAATTTTCCAAAAACCTTGTCTAGTCAATCTCTTACCGTTTACATTGACAAATAGTGCCTTTTCATCACTTTTTTGTATCAGCAGATTTCTTGATTTAGTCAAATACTCGTTTAATGCTTGAATAGAAACGGAGCCTATGGGAATCATTCTTTCCCTTGTTCCCTTATTACATTTGATAAATCCCATTTCAATATTTACATCCGAAACGTTAAGGCAAATCAGTTCCGATACTCTTATCCCCGTAGCATACAACAACTCAAGCATCGCTTTATCTCTATATCCTTTAAGGTCATCGCACTTCGGTTGCTCCAGCAGCAGTTCCACTTCCTTCGTTGAAAGAATTTGAGGCAGCTTCTTTTCAACTTTGGGTGATTCAAGCTCCTCAGTAGGATCACTGCTGATTATACCATTTTTCGTAAGATACTGATAGAAAGATCTTATCGATGCAAGATTTCTAGAAATTGTAGAAGTAGCTCTCCCCTTCTTTTGCAAATGTAGGAGGTAAGCAATCACAGTAGTTTTATTGGTATTTGCGATATTATGTATTTTCATTTCGCTCAAATATGTAATATATTGCTCAATATCCCTCCTATAAGACTGTAAGGTATTTAGTGACAGTCGCTTATCTTTCTCTAAAAATGTGAGAAATTTTAAAACTAAATCTTCCATTTTTTACCCTACTTCCTCTCTTCTAAAAAATAATATATATAAAGACCTAAACTCTTTATCATTTCCAATAACATAAATCCTTACTATTATACAAGAAATTTTGCTTCTTGTACAATATTTTCCACGTACCATAATATAGTTTGGATTATTGACTAATTATTTACAGTGATTTTTGTGCAACAAATACAAATATATACTATACCAAATTATAACCATAATTCTATATGTATTGTCAACACTTCTTCCCATAATTATACATTAAATACTTTATTTATTAATATATTTCCATAGATTTCCTTGTTATATTATTGCAAATTGCCAGTAAAATATGATTTTATAAAGGGTAAATTTTAGTTTTTAAGAAATTCTACAGTACTTTCGATGTAATTATTCTGATACATACAGGTGTGATATAGGCTTCAATCATTATACCGACAAATATAAAGCACGAGATAAATGCGGTTGTCAGGCAATAAGCAAGAAAACTTGTTTTTAGACTCTCTTTATTCATCCGTTTGTTGGATCGGCTTCTTATTATATTTAGTGAAAAATTGATACCGTTTACCCCTAGAGCTATTATGCAGGGGATAATTATTATCTCTTTCGGAACAATACTAAACAGTGTGAAAACCACCCCCTTGAATCCCATCAAATCGATTATAAACCCTGAAGTAAACCCGGTTATAAAGCCTCTTACCCCAACGAAAAAGTATATTAGCGGAATTCCTATTATGGTAACTCCAAGTGTCCATAAAATTCCAATAAATCTCAAATTATCGATAAGTGAAATCTGCAGTATTTCATTATTGTCAACCCTTTGATTTTCAAAAAGCTCCAAAAAGCCTTGAAAATAATTGGTGAGTTCTGTTTTTTGAATTGAACTTAAACCGTTTACAGTAAATGCCCCTGCCGACACCCCTGTCACAAAGGTTAAAAACAGAAACAGGTAAGTGTTGGAATTCTTTTTAATATGTTCTTCCAATGCTGCACGTATTTTCGAAATCACATTTATCCCCTCTTAAAGCCGGTGTTTTAATTTCTAGCCTTCTAATGACCTGTAGTTTTAGTTTCATCCCGAAACATTTGCATTTTTTTAGATTAACAAATCGTCGTTTTGTTCGATAAAATAAATCAATAAACCGGATTAGTTTCTTCAAACCACCTTATTCGCTTAATCCTAATTAATTCTATGATGATAAAAACAAAAAAATTACAATACAAATTAATGTATTGTAAACTTTACTAAAAGAATACGTATATATGTTTTTTATGAATACTTTTATAAATTTCTAAGTTAAATTTTAATTTCACCCTTAACCAATTTATCTGCCATCAAGACTCCTATTATAGTCTTTGCATCGGTTATCTCTTTTTTCACAATCATTTCAACAAGTGTATCGATAGGATACTTCTCAGCAGAAATAAATTCATCCTCATCTGCACAGGATTCACCTTGATGCAAATCTCTGGCCACATACATATACAACACTTCATCGGTAAAACCCGGTGCACTGTGTATATTTATCAAATGCCTTATATCTTTGGTTTCAAGTCCTGTCTCTTCTTTAAGCTCCCGCACTGCACAATCAAGGGGATCCTCCCCCTTATCAAGCTTTCCGGCGGGAATTTCCAAAGATATCTGTTCGATGGGTTTTCTAAATTGCCTCACCATATATATTTGTCCGTCTTCCGTCATTGGAATAACAACCGACGCCCCAGGATGAATTACTACATCCCGAGTTGCTTCTTTGCCGTTGGGAAGCAACACTCTCCACGATTCCACACCTATGAAATTTCCCTGGTATACATGTTTTTTTTCTAACGTCTTCTCTTCGTAATTCATATAAATGCCTCCATCATTCAAGTATTTCTGCAGTTGTTTTAAAATGCAACTTTGCAACATCGGATAAACTTTCTTTTCCGTATTGCTTAACAAAGGCTTTTCCAACTTCAACAGTCTTGTTTGAAACACCTTTGGTAAACTCCAAATTATACTTTTCGTTTAATTTTTTTATTTTTTCGACAAACTCATTGCGTGCCAATATGCTTGCAGCTGCAACTACAACATTCTGTTCAGCTTTGGGTCGCTGCTCCAAATGAATGTTTTTCCCCTTGTCCATTAATGCATTTTTAATAAGCTCGGGATTGCCGAATTGATCGGACAATGCTATATTACATTCGGTAAAATTTAATATATTTTCAATGACCCGTGCATGCCCCCAGGCCAATAGCTTGTTTAAGTTACCCAGCTTACTGTGTAATTCGTTGTATTTTTGATTTCCGATTATCACTAAATCATAAACTCTACATGTTTCCTTTATTTTTTCAGCCAACTGAGATACTCGTTTATCGGACAGTTTCTTACTGTCATCAACTCCTAACTCTTTCAGTTTCTTTTTCATATTTTCATCGGCATATACTCCGGCGATAACTAAAGGTCCAAAATAATCCCCTTTTCCCGATTCATCTATACCTATTATGGGGTTTTCCTCAACATCGGCAAGTCCTGAATTCAGGTTCGACTTAAGCTCGATGAAAGGATTCTTCAATGATTGTATATTTTCCTCCGTTAATTTTTTACTGCAATTATTTGCCTCTTTTAGCTCCTCAAGAACTTTATTTATTAATTCAATAACTTTAGCATCTTTAATTAAAGACAGATCGCTGCTTACTCCCTTTTTTTTGCTTTCAAAGACTCTATAAAGATGAGACTTTTCTTCAAATTCAACAATAAATTGAAGACCATAGTTTATTTCTTCATAATCATGCACTTTAAAACCATTTATTTCAAGTCTGTCCTTAATTATATGATAATACTCATATTTGTCTGTAAACCCCAAAACAGTCTCACCACCTAAATATATCGATTAGCCATCGGTAAAATTTTTATTACCCTTACTCGAATCTTTTTCCGATTTCTCTGGCTTTCTTTGTGCATTCGTTCATAGCTTCTATTACAGCATATCTGAATTTGTTCTTCTCCAAAGTACTTACCGCTTCAATTGTCGTACCTGCCGGTGAACACACCATGTCCTTCAATTCTCCCGGATGCTTGCCGGTTTCCAACACCATCTTTGCAGAGCCAAGTACCGCTTGTGCTGCCAATTTATAGGATAAATTCCTCGGAATGCCCGATAACACCGCTGCATCTGCCATAGCCTCTATGAACATAAATACATAGGCAGGACTACTGCTGGTAAGTGCAGTAACTTCACTCATCAATTTCTCATCAAGCAGTTCTGCCCTTCCGAAACATCCGAATATTTTCATTACATATTCCAATTCATCTTTTCCTATACTGCTATCGGTTGAAACAAGCGTCATTCCCTCTCCCACCAATGCAGGAGTATTCGGCATTGTACGTATAACTTTCTTATCTTCTCCGATTATCTTCTTATAGAACTTTATTGGGACACCAACTGCAACAGAAACAAGAATCTTGCTATTGTCAAAGGAATTTTTGCAAGCTTCAAGTACTGCTTCAAGTATATTGGGTTTTACAGCAAGAATTATAATATCGCAAATATCAACTGTTTCACTTTCACTTTTCGTAATATTTATCCCTGCTTCGTCTCTAAGTTTTGACAATCTTTCCCCATCCACATCATAAACATATATTTTATCCGGTTCTACAATATTCGACTGGGCAATACTTTTTATCATTGCATATCCCATATTTCCGGCACCGATAAAACCAATTTTTTTATCCATAAAATCCTCCTTAAGGTCATCTGATTTTACTTAATTCTCTTAAATTTCTTACTGCCTTTAAATATATTATCACAAATTACGTCTTGTAAATAAATAATTTCAACATTTTTTTCTTTTATCGAAAAAAAACCATTGACATAGATTTTTTCATGTTGTATACTATAAAAGCGTCGTAGGGGAGTAGTTCAATGGTAGAGCGACGGTCTCCAAAACCGTAAGTTGCGTGTTCGAGTCGCGTCTCCCCTGCCAAGTTTCAGGATTTCAGGGAAATGAAAAAGACAGATTTTAGACAGATTTCATTTCCCGGACAAATTTAAAGGGTGTCGGATTAACCGATACCCTTCGTTGATTTCTTTATCCTATTTCTTTTTCTATCCTTGTTGAAGCTTTTTTCCATTAGATCGGCTGCTTGCTTATCCTTTGCCTCCAGGAAGTGACTATATACATTCTGCGTTGTTGCCGATGTGCTATGTCCAAGCCTTCCGGCCACTGTTTCAATGTCCATGCCTTTGCTTATCAGAAAAGTTGCACTGGTATGTCTTAACCCGTGGAAATTCAAGTGAGGAAGTTTGTTTCTCTCCAGGAATTCAGGAAACCATTTTGTAACCGTATAGGGATGCATCGGCTTGCCCTCCCAGGTAATAAAAAGCCGGTTGTTATCCTGACATAAAAAGCCTTTGCTTTGCTGATCCGCTTTATATTCCTCTAACAAGTCCAGCAGCATTTTATTAACCGATACCCGTCGCTTGCTTGTCTCCGTCTTTGGTGCCTTTGTAAATATGCCTTGTTTGGGTAAATACTGGCTTGATTGTCTTATTTCAATATACTTATTTTCAAAATTAATATCCTGCCATTCTAATCCCATAATTTCGCCCAGGCGCGCGCCGGTAATTAAGGCAATCATTGTTGCGACTTTATATTTCAGTTCTTCAGGCTTAGTTTTCTCTAAGGCATCAAGTAAAGCCTGTACTTGTTTTTCATCATAGCATTTTGCCTTTTTCTTTTCAGTTTTCGGAGCATCAATACGCTTTGCCGGGTTTGCTCCGTGAAGAATTCCCCATTTTATAGCTTTTTCAAACATGGCACATATCAGCCTGTGATGATGTTTTATTGTCTGCTCTGATAATGGATCGGCATCTTTCTCTTTTGTGGTTCCATCCTCCTGAATAACATCATATTTATGCTTTTTCCTCAGACTATTATAAAATTCCAGCAGGTCAAGAGGCTTGATTTTGTCTAATCTCTTATCGCCAAAAGCCTTGAAAATCCTTGTATCCAATAGTTGTTTGTACCGAAAAACTGTCTTTGGAGCAAGCTCTACTTCGGCATATTCTTTCAACCATTTCTTTGCAAATTCCCTGAATGTTACCTTTGACGGTTTAGTGAAATCTCCGCTGTCAATATCAGTAATAAACTTAGCCAATAACCTTTCGGCTTCAGAATCATTTTTTGCCTTTACATACTTTGAATAATCCTTATAACGAAGCCTGTAACTGCCTTCTTTGACTTTTGTAATGTTCCCTGCCATTTTCTCAATTTCTCCTTTCTGTATGGTTTGGTTTTCCCCTTTTGGGAAAAAGGCGGCTAAATGCCGCCCCCCTTATTGTATCGATGATAATATAAGCTGAATTGCCAATTTAAAGCCTTCGTTAAATGCTATATCCATTGCCAGAGTTTCCATATATGTTGTTGCACTGTCAATATCAATTTTTGTTTTTGTTTCAAGCGAATCAATGAGTTCAAGGTATTTTTCCTGAGCTTCCTTGTATCCGGGAGCAGCTTTGATTTTTTCAGCAAGCTCCTGACTATGGCTTTCAAAATCCATATCAATAAGGTCCATGATGTTTACTATTTTCATAAAATCAATCCCACCCCTCTAATCTTTGTAACATTGTCATGACCGTTATTTAAACAATCTACAATAAATCTAACGCTTCTACGACAGGTGATAATGATACACATAAATAAATTCTCCTTTCTCAATCATCACCCTTGAAGGAAGCTCAAGAAATGTGTATAATTAAACTGAAATTACCTTCAAGGGTAGTTTCCTTAAGGAATCCGGGGTAGTTTGCTGACTGGCCGGGTTCCTTTTATTTCCCTTGTTTATTGATATACTCCTTGATGATTTCCTCTAAGATGTCATTTACATTGCGGTCTTGTTTAATCGCTAGAATTTTAAGCTGTTTTAACAACTCCGGATCTAATGTTGTCCTGAATGGAACTTTATCACCCAATAAAACCACCTCCATTAATTTATTAATGTTTCTATGTATAATTTTACTATATGGCTATATAGTATGTCAATATTTATAAAGGAATTTTTTTAAGTGTAAGTATGCTTATAAATAATGGCCTAAGTGAAACTGAGGTCATCGATAGCTAAAAAGATTGCGGCCTCTAATGAGGCCGCTTCTACAACACAATAACCGCACTTCGACAACGACGACAACAACAGGACTACCTCAATTGTGAGAAAATTATTACATTCAAGCCCTTCTCACCAGGGCTGTTGATACCTGCTTTTTTATAGTCCCAGGATCAAGACTTATTTATAAACATGCTTTAGGCATGTCTATAGCTTATTTATTATTCTCATGTTCCTCCTAAACCTACTTTTACACATGCTTTCGGATTCCATGCAGCATCAACAACGGTCAATGCTCTGAGGTCAATGGAAGCTTGGGTAAAGCCGCTGGACCTGTTCGATTCTACCGCAAGTGGAGCGGCAAATCTAACATAGAGCTCTCTAGGATTCACGATATAAATCGTATCGTCCGCCATGTGCTCGGAAACAATGATTTCCTTGCCCATGAATCTTTGGGCACCATTAGACAGGTCAAAAGCATATTCAGCGGTGCCTTGCATTAAACTGATTGTATTATAAAGGGTATCGCTGTTAACCAGTATAATCGCACCTCTCGCATACTTCTGCGGCAGCAAAGCCAAAGCCTGAGCGATATGGCTAGCCCCAATTGGAGTTGAAGCATTGGCTGTTAAAATCTGATTTGTGCCGGTTGTCCAAGTCAGATTATCCAATCCTTTCGGCTGACCGGTTCCGGTTCCATCAATAAATGATTTTTCAAGTGTCTCAATAACCTCGGCGCTGATTAAGTCCATCATATGGCGCTCAAATTCTGATGTGCTCAGGGCCATTGTAGCAGCAGATACCCGCATCCAACGATACAGCTCATAACCTCCTAACTCGATTTTAGTTAGTGTCGGTGATTTTTCATAGCTATTGCTTTCACCGTCAACATCGCTATTCTCAATCTTCCATGATGCAGCCGAATTAGATGCAATCGGAATATAAATCTTTGCCGCTCCCGGTTCGTTCAGTATTGTTGCCCGGTAAAGCAAATCTGAGTATTTCTCAGACGTAATTAATTTATTCATTATGTGAATAGGCATTACAGCAGCGGCCCCGGAGGTTGCTAAAGCTCTCTGCTCAACATCTGTCATAGTGTGTATTCCACCAGTTAGGTATTTCTGAAATGCTCTTGTTTCAAGCTCCTGAAGTTCTCTGTTATCGTTTTTTCCAATATCCATTTTATTAACACCTCTTTCATCAACACTTTTAAACCAGTTTAATGGTGTACCCTTTCCGCTTAAAACATCATTTATTGTCTTTTGCCTTGTTTCTGCTGCCTGTTTTATTTGCGCTCTTTCTTCTAACAGAGAGTCAACTTCTTTTTCTAACTTCTCCACTTCTTCAAGGGTTAAATCTGTTTTGAGTAACTCTTTTATTTCCGAAAGTCGCGCTTCAATTTCGTTAATTCTCATTTTTACACCTCTTTCACAAGTGATTATTCTCAATAGCTCATACAGCACTCCGCTGTTCTTGTCTCCCTCTCCAGGAGCGACAAGGTAGAGCTTAAGGAAGTTTTTTATGTCGGCCTCCCGATTTCGTATCACGCCGGAGGCAAGCGCAATACAATTTCAGGAGGCCTCTATCGATATGGAGGGTATATATAAAGGCCACTCCGACCCTTATATCATGTTTGTGTACCTTTGGGTACGGTAGTACGTCTTTGAACCTGCCGCTCCCGGAAACGTCTTACCCTTTCCCTGGTTTTCTCCCTGGCAACAACCTTTGAGCATTCCTGACAGTATGAAGAAGCAAATAAGTTGTTATTTCTATAGTGTTTTCCGCATCTGGTACAAATACCTGTCAGGATATAATGGTTATATGAGCAATCTTTTTTCTTATCCCAGTAAAGTCTCGCATATTCTCGCATCTTGCTTTAAATCACCCTATCTGTAACGTTTTTACCCCATTTATACAAAATTTCTTCCGAGGTTTTCGGAGGCTGCACCTTCGGTCCGTGTTCCGTCTGCTATGATTGAGGACCGAGGGGAGGTGTATTTCTACCCAAACAATAACCTCCATGCCATACGCAACCTAGCCAATAATGGAAAGCCTAAAGTCCATTGCCAATTCTCATATCCGTCAGCAGATTCAGCTTTCTTTTTTCTCTCAATCTGCTTTAATATAACGTCTTCAAAGGTTTTTCTCGGATCAACCAGCAGCAGAAAACACATCTTGTCAAACATTTCATCTGCTTCTTGTCGTTCCTTCTTTAAGGCGGCTTCCAGCTTTTCGGCAATTGCTTTCCACTCCCGGCAATTCTCTGCCATGCCGTCAAACTGCTTTTTATGTTCATCTAAATACCAGGTAAGCATCTCTGCATGAAGCCGTTCCTGAAGCCGTAGGACTGTTTTAAAGCTATCGGCCATAAACGCAAGGTCTGTTTCCTTCTCAGCATCCTCGACTAATTCAACAATCATCTTCATACGGTTACTGAATCGTTGAAGTTCCGGGAATTCCTTTAATAGTTCCTCAGCCTCTTTTGGTGTTACCTTGTTAATGCTTTCCATATGTTTTTTGCTCCTTTCTTATTAAAATCAGTTTATTTTAAACCCATTTAAAGCTTCGTTTTCCGTCCAGGGAATACCTTGTTTTTTAATCTCAGCAAGCAGCTCATTTAATTTTTTAAGTATTAGTTGATACTGTCCCATGTGTTTTTCTCTCTCCTGAACAGGAATGCTTTTATCCTCCAAATAAGCCGCTGCTTTATAATGAATTTCAAGCATTTTATTATACTCTTTCAGCAGACTATTCAATTAATTCACCCCCTATCAATTCCTCAGCTTCTTCCCACCATTCTTTTTTCTTTTTGGGAGTTTGGGAGGATATGGGACCTTTTTCCGATAAATTACTATATATATTTTTATTTTTATAATTTATTGGATTTTGGTCCCTAATCCTCCCATTATCCCAATTACTATTTAAACTTAAGCCACACCAATAAATAGAGTTGGATTTTAAACTGGTATAGCCCTTTTCCCTTAACCTTGTGCCAAACTGCCTCTGACTGATTTCATATTCTCCGGTATCCTGGCACCACTGAATATAAGCCTTGTATAAATCTGCTGCACTTACTCTTGATTTTGCATCTTCAGTACAGCATTCTTCAAGGAATAACCCAACTGCGTCCTGAGCTTTCCTGTATTCGTCTTTAACCTCTATAAGTTCCTGAGGCTGCTGTAGCCCTTCCTTTTGCCACAATAAACAACCTTGTATCATCCAGGCTAATACTGCCTCTGCATCAGCAATAAGCTTTTCCTGTAAATGTTTGTCTTTCTTTTCCTCTGGCACCTGGTAAGTAAAGGGTATAACAACTATTCGCCGCCATAAGCCGTGATCCGTACCTATTGCTTTTATTTCATGGTTTGTTAGCATAACCATTTTAGCCTTCATTGTGAATTCAAAATATTCTTTATGAAGAAAGCGTGCTATTATCGTATCTCCACCAGTTAAACTTTTAATTGCATTGTCAGAAAATCGCTTCCCTGGGTCCGGTTCAGACATAATAACAAGTCTTACACCTTGAAGCCTGGCTATATCGTTAGGAATACTTGTCATATCCTTCTGCATGAGAATATCTGGTGAAGCCGTTACCGCATAACTACCCAAACAGTATTTTATTGTTTCAAACAGCTTTGTCTTACCATTCTGGCCGCTTCCTTTAGCCTGGTAGAATTCTTCTTCTGAAATCTTGGCCGTGCAGCAATAGCCTGATAGTTTTTGAAGATATAGCTTCTTTGCCTGGTTCCCTTCTGTAATTTCATCCAAAAAGATTTCAAAAAGAGCACTCTTAGCATCAGGGTTATAACCGACATTGCATATTTTTGTAAGATAGTCCTCCCGGTTATGTTCCCGAAGCTCACCAGTTCTTAAATCAACTGTTCCGTTTTGAACATTAAGAAGCATGTCATCCCTGTCAAACTGGTTTATTCTGGCGCACATAAAAGGTATGCTTTCCATCAGGTTCAAAGCTGCCTTTATCTTTGCCTGGCTTTCACTGGATAACAACCATTTCATAGTTTTTTCCCTTTTATCATCGTCACTAATGTTTAAGGCTTCCTTTTGTGCCTGCCGTAAACATTTAATAATATCCTGAATAATCTGGTTGCTGACATCTTCTTCCCATACCTTGCCGTTATACCTGTACCAGGCTTTTTGTTCCGGGATATACAAGTATTGTCCTCGCAGCATGTCTGCAAGCATTTCGGCATTTCCGGCATCAGTAAGTTTATAAGAGTAATCCGCTTCCGGTATAAACCTTTTTATTTCAGCAAGCAGCTGAGGATTTTGCTTTAACATGTACTTGATATTGCCTGATTTATCCACTTGTGCCACTCCCTCACTTCAGCCTGATAGTAGTTACCTATATGCAGAACATATTCAATCTGCTTTTTTGTGTCTGCCAGCGCAAAATGCTCAGAATATCGGTCAAAGAAGCCTTCATGAAACAATACCCACTGGTACCCTATTCCTTGCTTATCTACGCCAGCCCTGTCCGCTTCTTCCCTGGTTTCTTTAAAAATCCTGTACAATGTAACTAATTTATCGTATAATGTTTCTATATTAGAATTTAAATAATTTGCAATGTTCTCCAGGTCCTTTTCTATTCTTTGATGTTCCTGGAGCTTCTTTTTGTCAATTTTGCAGTTAACTTCAATTGGAATATTGAAGTCCTCTACAAGCTTTTTAGCCGCTTCCAATGGCTTCAGGCTAAACATTTTTTCGGTCAATCTTATTGAGTCCTGTCCACCAATCCCGCATCCAAAGCATTTAAAACCACCGCCTTCATATACAACTAATGAAGGGTTTTTATCATTATGAAACGGACATCTTGCCCAATATCTCGTACCCTTTCGGACCGGCTTTAGTCCATACCTGACAGCTGCATCCAGTGTAGAAACCCTGCTTTTAACTTCTGCAAATATATTCATGCGGCTCACCTCACCATTCTTAAACAACTGTCGCCTTGTATGGACTGCCTTTCCTGATTCTCAATCCAGAGGTCAAGGCTCTCTTTTGTGAATAATACCCGCCGGCCTATCCGGTAATGTGGTATTTCTTTTTTGCGGACCATCTGCATTAATTTGTCATATCTACACCCAATATGCTCGGCTGCTTCTTTCGGCAACATTCTTGTTCTCTCACTCAATTTAATCACCCCTTTTGAAAATATAAAGAGCCTCATAAAGACTAGAATAAATTTAATCTTTATAAGGCTCTCTTTGACACTCTATTATCCGTGGTGTTCTGGCGGAGCTCGTTATGTTTTTAAGCTGATTGCTGCGTAAATTTAACTTTCACCATCTCTCCACACTTTGGGCATTTAGTTTCAATGTATGCCTCTCCAGTGTGTTCGATATCAAAAAGCCGTCTCCTACAGTGAGGGCAGAATATCTTTTTCATTCTTCAGGTCCCTCCATATTGTTTTTCTGCATAAAGCGTTCTATCTCAGCCTTGATTTCTTGCTCGCGCTTGTATTCTTCAGACTCTAGCCAAGTTTTAGAACCATCTATTCTATATTTGATGAGTAACTTCTTTTCAAATTCATTTAAACTAATACCCCGTGATTCTTTTTTAAACGCAGCTGTAACAATCATTTGTTCAAGTTCTCTTACATGCAAATCCCTCAGCATCTTATAATCTTTCTCGTAACTGCCGGTTGTAATGGTATCTCTACTAATATCTGAATAAATACCTACTACCTCAATACTTGCATCGACTTTTGCAATCCAGTCTGCAAAGATTCTTTGAACTAAATCAGCTGGTGAAAATTTGAGATACATTGCTTTTGCATGAAGGTTTTCAATAAATTTTGTATCTAGCTTTGTATAAAACTCTAATGCGTTGTTAATATACTGATTAAAGCTTAATCCAAGGGTATTTGCCTTATTTGTTGCAGCTTCAATAAGCTTCTCATCATGTCTAGTTCCTAATTGTTTGTTAGCCATTAATAACACCATCCTTTATGTGTTTTCATATCTGTATTTATGGTAACATATTTATTTGTATGTTGTCAAGAGTTAAAACAAAAAATTTTAATCCCATATACTTCCAGGCAGATTTTTAGGCAGATTTTCATTAAAAAGCATAAAAAAACTACCATCTGTATAAAAATGGCAGTTCGTAAAATCCGCTTATATCAAGGGCTATACAAGAATATACAAAATCATAAAAATGGCTTTAACGCACTCCAAAACCGTAAGTTGCGTGTTCGAGTCGCGTCTCCCCTGCCAAATTAAAAGCCATGGTCAAGAGCCATGGCTTTTGTATTTTCAATCCTTACATTTATATATTCGAAAGCTCAATATTTATATCTTCATCAATTCGTTTTTCAATCTCCGCTTCCATTTCGCAATAATCCAAACAAGCCTCACCGCTTAAAACTCTAATGGGCAAAAAAACTTTAAAGGTAGAACCAACTCCCACTTCACTTTCCACTTCAATTCTTCCTTCGTGCATTTCAACGAATGACTTCACCAAGGCCAATCCGATTCCGGTACCCTCATGAACTCTAGTCAATGAATTGTCAACCTGTTTAAACCTTTCGAAAATTAAATTAAACTTGTCCCTAGGAATACCGATTCCGGTATCGGAAACAGTTATCAACACTTCAGTCCCCTTGTCATATACATATACTTCTATCTGCCCGCCCTCTTGGGTGAACTTAATGGCATTGGATAAAAGATTTAAAATAATTCTCTCAATTTTATCAATATCACAGGCAGTAATAATCTCTTCCGCATCCGTGTCGAACATTAAGCTGATTCGCCTGTTTCTTGTATACGACCATACCGACATTGTAACCTTCTCAACAATTCTTACGATATTGCAGTTTCTCAGCCTGATTTTTTCACACCCTGATTCTATTTTGGATATGTCAAGAAGATTGTTTGCATTTTTTAACAGCCTGTAAGAATTGTTTTTCATTATCGACACATATTTACCCAGCTTATCTTTGTCTATAATTACATCGGATTTGGAATTATACATTGATTCCATAATTTTTAGGGTACAGAGCATTATGCTGAGAGGAGTCCTAAATTCGTGGGATAAATTTATTATATAATCGGTTTTTAACTTATCCATCTCTGTTGCTTCCTGCAGAAGTCTCTTACTTTCAACCACACTGTTCTTCATCTCTTCAAGCTCTTTTCTCTGGGATATATCTCTAATTACACTTAAATATACCGTTTTATTGTCAATACTATATGAAATTGTAATAACTTCAATACAAATTCGCTCATTATCCTTGTAGAATACTTCCTCAAACACAATGGGATATCCGTTATTATCCACTTCATCCATTCTTGATAAATATTTAAAATAATCATTTTCGCTAAAAATTTCGAATAATTTTTTTGTAAGAACTTCCATATCGTCTATAAATCCAAAAAGTTTTGCCCCTGCTTTATTCACAAATAAAATCTTCTCTCTGTCATGCAGGAATACTGCGTCGGGCATAAACTCAAGAAGATTCCTGTATCTTTCCTCACTCTTTCTCAACAGTTCTTCAATTCTCATACATTCTTGAACTTCTTGTCTAAGTTTTTCATTTGCCGCTTCAAGTTCAATTGTCTTTTGCTCAAGTTCACTTTTCTTTCTATCCAACTCATCAAATAAAATTGTTATCGGCTTAAATATTACTCCTATGGAAACCGCCTTATAAATCGCATAAATGGAAAAGAAACGTAAAGTATGGGCTAGTATTGTAGCCAAATCGGTTACCTGCTGTGCTGAAAAAAACAATATCTCTGCAACAAATCTCAAAGCTATATAGCCAATTATATAAACAAATAAATTCTCCCCAAAACTATGCCTCTTCTTGTAAGACAAAAACAATAATAGGGTATAGGAACATAAAAGAACAAATTCACAGAATACTTTAAAAGATGTCGAATCGGCATTTTCATATGCACACTGTGGAAATATGTCAAAGTATATTGTTGATATGAGTAATATGGATACAGCAGTATAAGGAATAATCAAATTTTTAATACTCAGATTTTTTCTTATGGTATCAACCGGTATCATAAACATGACAAAAAGACCAATAGCATCAAGGAACTTTCCTATAACAGAGATTTGAACCGACAAGTCATAGCTGTCCGACGAAAGTATACTTATACCGGCATAAGAAAAAACATGGAATATCTGAAAAACACTTGTAAACAAGAACAATGCCCCTAAATACAGGTAAATTCCGTTTTTCATAATTCTAGAACTGTGATAGACAGCTATTGCTACCCCTAAACCTATAAATATTCCCAATATTTCTATCAATGAATGAAAAAACAAATAATTTTTTAATCCGATATATGAAGAAGCAATTACTATTACAGAAACAATAAAAATCTTATTCAGTAAACTTAAATTTCCCCTTTGAACCAGCTTCAGCTCAAAGCCCGTATTATTCTCTCTTCCTTGTTCAACCTGCATTGGTTACCCCCTATTTTCTTTGCTTACAAGCGTAATTATATCAGTTTTCGTCTAAAATTGTCTACTTATATATTTTATTATACTTTTATTGAACAGTTTTTTCAAAGGAAAGCTTTTATAATTCCATACTTGCCTCCTTCTCATTTCAAGCATATCCACAAAAGCTTCAAGCCTGGTCATATATCCTTCCTCACCGGTCATTTCATCGACAATCAAGGTCATTACAGGAATTTGATATTTCTTATGTACTTCAACAAGTACGCTTTGAGCTATTATTTCGGGCATGCATGTAAAAGGATAAATTTGAATAACACCGTCAAATCTCTTTTTTGCAGATATTATAGATGCCCCTATTGTTTGGATTCCATGTCCTCCAATATCATTGGCATTAATAAATTCCTTGCCCGCCGAATGCAATTTATCTTTTATCCTGATAGGCATATTGTTCAGTATAAAATGATTTAGAATCCATTTGCTTATTCCTAAGTAGTTATGTACCTCAACTCCCATATTCCCTAATTTTTTTTCTATTTCGTAATTAATACCGGGATGTGATGCTGCATATATTTCTCCAACTATGGCAACTTTCAGAGTTTTTTTCTCTCTGTCAATTGCTACATGCTTCAATCGTTTTCTCGTTGACTTTATTTCCCTCATAACAGCCTTATATCCATGAACCTTCTGTATGCTGTTTTGAAACTCCGAAATAATCCTATCGGTTTCACCTTTTCTAATCTCACGGCATCTTATATATCCTGCCAATCGGTTTAGAGCGTCCACCGAAAAGACTGTCCTGGCTGCATATAATATGCCTTTAATTATATCAGCGGTACTTTTTCCCTCGGTTAACGGACTAATTTTATCCAGTACCCCTTTCACCGTTATGTTGGTAGTGTCAAGGCACACAAATTTCACATCGTAATTTAAATTTTCAATTATCTTTGAGAGAAGATCCCCATAATACCCAAATCTGCATTGACCGCTACCACCTCCAAAAAGTACAAAATCAGCACCATTATTAAGTCCGTATATCAGATCTCCCAGTATTGTTTTAAAAGGCAGGCAGGCAAATTCCGGGGAATTTACAATACCTAACTCCATAGTTTCTTTTGTATTTAGCGGAGGCATTACATATTCTATACCCACTGTATCTAAAAGTACTTTTACAGGAACATACATATTTCCCATATGAGGAAACGTTATCTTCATAAATTAATCACCCTATCATATCAATAAATGCTTCGAGTCTTGTATCAAAACCGGCCTCACCGGTATGTTCGTCGACTGTAAGTCTTAACATGGGAAATTTTCGACAATTCGATTTTACTCCAAGCTCTATAAACTCCATAATGAAAGCATCCAATCCGCATGCAAAAGGAGTAAGATATATCATACCCTTTATTCTTTCATCCTTTACATATGTAAAAGCACTGCCCAAAAGCTCAAAACCGATATCCCAGAAAATCTTCCCCTGATAGGGATATGCGTTGAGTCTTTTGGTATCACAATCAATATCTTTCGGTGTAAAAACTGCTATGTTTCTTCTTTTTAATTTATCGATAAGTCTCATACTTACGTAATTGTCAAAAATCATATAAGGATGGCCAAGTATTAAAACTCCGGCTTTATCTCCTACTGCTTTTTTCGAATTCATCTTGCTTTTTTCAAGTACCGTCTTTGAATATTTTTCACATGCCGCATTATACGCTTCCATTACTTCAGCCGCCTTAACTTTTAAAGTCCGGGCCATTTCAAGAAGACTCTCTTTTGTTTCGTTAGTATCCGAATTCAAATTTATTTTCGCCTCAAGAATTCTGACTTGCCCGCACAAATTAGCCCTAATCATATCCGGAAGCCCGCAAATTTTAGGACAGGTGTACTCATTTTTTCCGGTACTTTGATATCTGGCTATAAACACATAGTCAACCTTATCCTTAAGGCTCATCACATGGCCATGAAAAACTTTAACCGGAAGACATGTTTCATTACTGCAGCATTTAATGCCTTCATCCAAAATGTTTTTATTGGTATCTTGAGAAAATATCACTTGAAAACCAAGTTTCCTAAAGAACTCCTCCCATATCAAACTGTATTCAAAAAAAAACATACCTTTCGGTATCCCGATTGTTACCATTTTAATTACCTCTTTTTAATTATTGAATAATTTGATACTATAAACTTGTTTTACCGTCAATGTATAACAAATATTATATATATCGGCAGAACAAGTGCAATTATCGCAATAGCAACTATTGCAATAGCACCCAACCTGTTCTTTTTATCCCAAGTCCATTTTCCATAGCTTACTGTCCTTATAAAAGCCCATATGAGAAATATAAACAACACAATCAAACTAAAAGGTCTCATAATTAATCCTTCTCCTTATAATCATTACTTATTGCTTCTTGCTTCATGAACAGTTCTGACTATAAGTCCCGGTCTTCTTATCTTTACATCAACCTCCACCTCATAGGTAGACTCCTTAAATTTAGAAGGCCAATCAAATTCTTCCCATTGTTGCCAAGTGAGAAACCTAGACTTCATTTTATTGCCGAATCCGTTGGAATCTGTTTTAAATTCCTTTACAGTTTTTTCGAGATATTTTTCAATTCCTTCCCTAATATAATCTTCTGTAGCACTTTGAAGTATTTCTATATTTTCCTCGCTTTCATAATTATAACCGCTTTGAATCGATAAAATATCCGCTTCAAGAAATACTTTGGTGATTAGTTTGGGTTTATCACCAATCATTTCTACATCCTTTTGGGTTAATCTGCTCCTCCGTACATGAAGAACAATAAAATGCCCCTCTACCAAGGGATCCGGCATTGTAAAATACATCGAATTGAACTTACCTTCCACCATAAGATGATAAGTGGTTTCTTCACCATCCAATTCTCCTACCATTTTTCCTCCGTCGAATATTGCCAGTCCCATAGTCTCAATGTCAAGTCCGCCTACTTTAGGCAGAGCTCCACCCTTAAAATCGCCTTCAAGCGGTTTATTCCTACTCCTCTCCAAATAAGTCGATTTGCTTAAATCAAACTCGTCTGAAGATTTATACTTACCGACACCGGCTAAAACCGCTATCGGCTGAATCGAATCGCTTTCCGACTTCTTATAAAAACTTATCAACTCAGTATTGGTAGTAAAACCGGTATAGCGATAGCCCTCAAGCAAGAGTTCATAGTACTTTGCCGGGTTGGTTTCAAGCTTCGGTTTAACTGCATTGATAAATTCTTCAGCCGACTCCCTGGATACTATTATGCTTGCATCGGGACGAAACTCCCTGTTTCTTATCATCGCATGCAGATATTTGGATATTCCCTCTTGGGCAATCTCTTTTGAAAAAACAATGGCCTTAATGTGAGACATATTTATCTGTTTACTTATAAATGTATTGAACATACTTAGGCCTGAATAAATACTTGGTGTATCAACGGTTATAACAATGGCACTTTTTTCGCCTTCTCCACCTCCCCCCGACTCTCCTCCGGATATATTTGTAGGAACTGCCATCTGCAAAGTCATCCTTAACTCATTTGTTTCACCTTTATCAAATCCTAATGCAACAGGATACGCCATGTCATCTAGCTCCCTTTTGTCAAAACAACCTGTAAATACAGCAGTTTGCATTAGTATCATAAAAATTACTGCAAAAATTTTATACTTTTTCATTACATTTTCCACCCTCTTTTTTTCTTTTAACCAACCTCGCAAATATCAACACTGCTATCGGTACAGCAAAAGTTACTATCCAGGCATATCTTCTTAATATTTCTCCTTCTATTGTGACTGAATACATTAAACTTGAAGGAATAAAACAAATGGAATACAAAATTATTGCAATTGGAATAGCCAGAGGTCTATAGTATTCCAATCGAAAAGTCTTTTTTATCATGTATAGCAATAAAAACAACCCCCCGCTTAAGTAAGAAAATGCCGATAAAGTCCACATGAGAATAAACACCGACTCTATTCTTTGGAAAAATCTTCCGTAACTTACGTATCTAGCCAAATGTAAAAAGGGAATAAAGTACTCGGTTGACGTTGGATAAGGCACTACCAATATGTAGAGCATGGTCCCTAAAGTAAACAAAAGACAAATAATTATAAGACTCCAATAGCCGACTTTTTTAAAGTCTTTATGCTTACCTATAAATGGTGCAATAAAATATACACCGCTAAGAGCTGAATAGATGGATATTCTCGATAATTCTTTTACAAATATTTCGTATGGCCCAGTTCCAAATATCGGAAAAAGGTTTGATATCTCCATGTAATTGATATTACCGAACAAAACAAGAAGAAGTGCAAAAGCCACAACGGGTAATATAATGATATTCAGTCGTAAAATTCCCTCTATACCGACATAGGAAGCTATAACCATAACAATAATAAAAAATATTATTACAAAACTCAACGGAGACTGATTGAGGGCAAATATCTTTATATCTTCTCCAAATATTCGTAACAATATCGATAATGCAAAGATATATTCAATGATAAAAATAATTCCTACTACTACACGTAAGATACTTCCTCCTGCGAAGTGGGCAATGTCAAGTATATCCTTGCTTTCAAAAGGTGAGTATAACTTTGAAACTAAAAAGAACAGTACCAAAGTAATCAGTGATGTATACAAAGGTATCATCCAGCCCGCCGGACCGCCTGCCTCACACATCCTTCTAGGAAGCCCCAAAAAAAGCTGTATACTCATAGCATTTACAATCATAAAAATTCCTTCTTGTTTTCCAAAACGAACATCACTCAAGTAAAAAACCTCCCCTTAAAACCGTTACAAATTTTATTATTTCCTCTTTTTGTCATCCTCCAACCACTGTCTGCTTATGTGCGATTGCTTCTCGGATTTCTTTACATTTAGATAATCCGGTCTCTTTTCCTGTTTCCATATGGGAGCCCTTAAAACCTGATCTATCGCTGCACCTTTTGTTACCGGACCGAGCGGTGACATAAACGGAACACCAAAGGATTTAGCTGATGTTAACCAAATTCCCTGAAGAAAAAGTCCGGCTGTTATTCCGAAAAATCCTGCAACAGCACCGAGAAAGATGTATACAAATCTCAGTATTCTGTACGCATATCCCAAACTGAAATTTGGAATTGCAAAGGAACCTATACCTGTAACAGCAACTATAATTATCATAATAGGGCTTACAATATTTGCTGCTACAGCTGCCTGACCAAGTATTAAACCTCCGATTATTCCGAGGGTAGAACCGAGAGGTCCAGGTATCCTTATTCCTGCTTCCCGTATAAATTCAAAAGCAAATTCCATAATAAGTATTTCAACCAAAGACGGAAAAGGCACCCTTTCCCGGGATGCTTCAATGGCAAATAATAGGTCTGTAGGAATCATTTCATGATGATAATTTGTTATTGCAATATAGAAACCGGGAAGCAGTAATGACATTGCAACAGCACATAATCTTATTATTCTAAGCAAATTTGCATAGGGAAATCTTATATAAGAGTCCTCCGACGAATGAAAAAGATCAATATGGGTAGCCGGCATCACTAATGCAAAAGGACTTCCCTGCACTAAGATCGCAACCTTGCCCTCCGTCAACATGGCAGCAACCCTGTCGGGCCTCTCGGTGGCTATTATCTGCGGTACCGCTAAAAATGAATTATCTTCCAAAAGCTGTTCCAATTCTCCCGAATCGATCAGATAGTCTATATTAATTCCGTTAAGCCGTCTTTTAACTTCCTCCACTAAAGAATCATTTACAATATCCTTCACATATAAAAGTGAACAAGGTGTCTTGCTTCTTTTTCCCACAGTTACATTTTCAACTATCAATGAAGCATCCTTTAAAATTTTCCTTATTAGACCGGTATTGGTTCTTAGCGATTCAATAAAGCCCTCCTGTGGCCCTCGGATAACCATTTCGGTATTGGGTCTGTCAACTCCGCGGCTTTTCCAACCTTTTATATCTGCTGTAAAGGCAACATCAATTCCGTCAACAAAAATACCGCAGCCGCCAAAATTAACATCATCAATAATCTCACTAAACTCTCTGAGAATCTTTATCTGATTGTGAGGAAGCAAACGATTCTTTACAATATTCTCAATATCGTTCTCACTATCTTTTATCTCCATATTTGACAGCAGCATTAACGGCTGAAGTATAGCCATATCCAAAATGTCGGTATTTATCATACCGTCAATAAAAATGATAAATGTGGGAATAGTCTTGCCCTTCACAGTTATATTGAATTCTCTAATCACAACATCGGCACTATCGGGTATTGAATACCTGTACTTTAGATATGCTATATTATCCGATAACTTTTTACTTACTTTTGTCATCGTACTTACATCTTTCGAAGTCTTACCTTCGTCACCGTTGTCTTCTTTGTTGTCACATTGACACTTTTCTTCCTCTTTATCTTTATTATCGCCAATCTTCGTGATTGGTGCAAACTGTGACTTTATTCCCCTCTTTTTAGGTCCGGAGCTTTCTTTTTTTGTTACCTCTCCTCCAGTCTCTTCTTTATCGCTTTTCGGCTCATCTTTATTCTCTTCTTCAGCTTTCCCGTCGTCAAAATTGCCGCTTTCATTGTATTGTCTAGTCTCACTCTTTTTTTCTTTCAGTATAAATTTCTCAATTTTTTCAGGTTCCTTAAAGATGAACAAATCTTTTAATACCTTTTTAATATCTGCCAACAAACCCACTCCTTAAGTAACTTTATGTAATACGTCCGTCTATCGGACTTATAATATTTTATATAAGTAGGATTTACAATTTTTATGAAACACAAATTTTAACAATCATATTATGGATATATTGACAGAAAAATATACACAAATATAAAAGCTTCTGGGTATCTCATCATTCACTTTTGCTTCTTTAACTTCATCAGAAAGGAATGAAACAAAATCTTAAAGAAAAGTCTTCTGATAAAAAACTGCCGATAAAGTTGGAATTCAACTTCATCGGCAGTTTTTATGTTTCAATCTCAACTATTTTATTTATCGTTTACAAGGTATTTGGTAAGGGGTGAATCTATAGGAAGTACTAAAGTTTTATCTCCTTTAAGAGACGTTTTCAATGCCTCAAGGGATCTTATAAATTCATAGAATTCCAATTTATCCCCGGAATAAGCATTTGCCAGTATCTTCATGTACTCTGCCTCACCCTCGCCCAAGAGTTCCTGTTCCTTTGCCTTGGCCTGTGAAATCAATATGGCTACTTCTTTATCCACCTCATTTTTAATCTTCTGTGCCTCATAATCTCCTTCGGCAATATATTGTTCGGCAATTTTTTCTCTTTCGGATATCATCCTTTTATAAACCGATTCCTCATTTTCAACCGGAAGGTCAAGTCTTTTTATCTTAACGTCTATGATATCAATTCCATAATGCTTTATTTGATTTGCCACCTCTTCGGTAACAGCCTCATTAAACTCCCCTCTTGCAGAGAGTTTCTCATTTATTATATTGGTTTGTTTCAAAGTACCCAATGTGTTCTTTACTGCATTATAGACAGCCGCATCTATCCTTTTTTCAGCTTCCGATACCAAACCCACAGATTTATAAAACTCCAAAGGATTGCTAATCTCCCATAATACATAATTATCCACAACCATAGCTTTCTTATCTTCAGTCAAAACATTTGACGGCTGCAAATTATACAGAATTTTTTTCTTTGGAAGAACAAACTTACTGTCTAAAAAAGGTATTTTGAAATATAACCCAGCGGAATCTTTAATATCGACAACTTTTCCGAATCTCTTTACACATGCGAATTCATCTTCTTTTACTATATATGCACTCATTAGAATTGCTAAAAGTGCAAAAAATACTACTACTGGAATAACAAGCTTTTTCATCAATTTCCCCCCTCACTGCCAAAAGACTTAAGCGGCAATATTTTCTGAATCTGTCCTGAACTATCTTCTATATAAACCGTAATACCAGGAAGTATTTCTTCCATCGCCTCAAGATACAGCCTCTTTTTTGTTATTTCCTTATTATTTTTATATTCATCATACATTTTTTGAAACTTTGCAACCTCTCCCTTCGCATCATTAATTTTTGTCTCTCTCTTGGATTCGGCACTTTTAATTATTTTATCCGCCTCTGCTTGTGCTTTGGGAAGTTCTGAATTTTTATACTTGTTTGCTTCATTTATAGCTGTTTCTTTGCTTTGTTTCGCATTTTCAACATTTTGGAACGCCTGCTTTACAGCATCTGTGGGAGGCTCAGAGTCTTGCACCTTCACATCTATGACTTGAACTCCTATATCGTAAAAATCAAGGCTACTCATAATTTTTTCCTTTATTTCACTCTGTATGGCAACTTTACCGCTGGTTAAAACTTCATCGATAGTTGACGATCCCACGACAGATCTTGCCGCACTAAGGCTTGTATTTCTCAGGATTCCTTCAGGATCAACAGAGGTAAACAAATATTTTATAGGATCGGATATCTTCCATTCAATAAAAAAGTCTATATTAATTATATTAAAGTCCCCTGTAATCATCTTTGATTCCTCATCTATGGAAACATACTCTCCTTTGCTTTTGCTCCTGTATCCCAATTCAAGCTTCTGAGTTTGTTGAACCGGCACTTTTATAACCGATTGTATCGGATCCGGCAACTTAAAATGGATTCCGGCACCCACCACATTGGTTGCCTTCCCAAAGGTAAGAACAACAGCTTGCTGTTGATCGTTTACAGTATAGGCAGAATTACTGACTGCCACTAAAAATAATATAAACAGGCCAATCCCCAAAATAACTTTAAACGGTATTTTGGGAATACCCTTTTTTGGCGTTATATCCACTACTTTCATTTCGATACCCCCTTAATATTAAAAAATACAATTGCCGTCTTTAATTCTACATTCAATCCCCAAATCCTTCTAGAATTATTTAACTTATCAATTTTTTAAATAAAATCTCAGGTCATCGAGCCTTTCGATTTTGTATCTCACATTTCATTCATATGATTCTAAAAAATAAAATCTCAGGGCTATCTAAGCCCCTTCGATTTCTAAGGCTTTCACAACCTTCGAAAGCCCCTAAATCATGACCACCCGTCAAACGGGTGGTTTGCTCGCCCCTATAAGGGGCAGTTACCGGCCAGCGTCTAAAGGCGCTGGCTTTCACTTTGTTCAAGCCTTAATGCCCTTGACTCGTAGCTAC